>ENA-OPWD01000017-OPWD01000017.1-human-gut-metagenome-genome-assembly--contig:-NODE-17-length-131892-cov-5.050365_pt1 | contig 131892 bp, 138 predicted proteins | sample MGYA00241502_ERZ501996 | MGnify/ENA primary metagenome ERZ501996 (study PRJEB25962, sample SAMEA2042011) | human gut metagenome | biome: human gut; feature: human-associated habitat; material: faeces... | reverse complement strand
ACTATTATTGCAGAAAATGAAGCGTATGAACAGGTACTTGCTATGGTGCGTTTACTTTTGATAGGACTCCATTTTCCGTAATGGTAGGTTTTCCCAATCTTTTTATAAGGACGCACGCGAACATAAATGGTTCCGGAATTTACCGTATGCAATTTACGGGACAGCTTTGTAGTACGCACATCTCCCCAGTTTTGAAAATTCTTATGGTGAGAATATCGGATCTGGTAACCGGTTGCTCCATTTGACTTCTTGTATGTAATACTAAAGTAGCTGGAATTTACTCTTTTCAGTTTAGTAATTTTTGTTGCAGCTGTCTTTGTAGAAATCCATTTTGCATACAGATCGACAGGAGAATCTACCTTTTTGCTAAAATTGTATTTAACTCCGGCATATGTATACCATCCGGCAAAATAATGGTTTTTAAGCTTTGGATTTGCAGGTTTCTTGATGCACTCTCCTGCTTTTACCGTTGCTTTTGTTTCGCGTCCGTTTACATTGACACGATTATCCCGATAGTGGAAAATCACCTCGTAAGTTCCGTTTCCAGTGGAATTTTCATTGTTTCCGATTTCGGATGATGTTTTGCCGTTCAAAGTAACATCTTTTCCATAGCTGTTCAATATTTTAGAGATGGTTGTATAAGTGAGGGAATCTGCAGGAACAAGAATATATACTTTAGTACCTGTATAAGCATCTTTTGCACTTGATACAACAGAGGAATCTACCTTATTCTCTCCGGTTGCTGAGGTACAGTTGTAAAAGGCATAGTCCATCTTTGTAACCCCATATGGCACAGATGGAAGTTTATTTAATTTACCGCACCCATAAAGAGCATAGGAAATATCTGTTGCGTTGTATGGAAGTCTGTTAAGCGATGTAAGATTGCTGCACTGATAGAAAAGATATGACGCATCTCCGTCACTCGCTTTAACAGATTCACCAAGATTTACAATGCTGATAGCTGTATTTCCGGAAAATACTCCACTTGAAGCAGTTGATTTTCCGAGAATCGTATCATAACGTTTCCCATTAATTGCATAAGTATCTTCCACACGGACAGAAGAACTTTTGCCAGTATATTTTACGAGAGTAACTGTACCCTTGGTATCATTTACAATAACGTCAAACCCGTCAACAAGTCCAGAAACTACTTTCTGGTTATTAGATGTAGTGTTGTTTGTGTTATTGTTATTTGGATTGTTTGTATTATTGTTTTGATTGTTGTTTGCATTATTGTTATTATCCGGATTGGTAATAACTCCTGTGGAATGCACATATGCACTTAATTCCGGATATCCATATCCAAAAGTCGAATCTTTTCCGCTGCCACCACCAATAAAGGTCTTAGAAGTATTGCGAATCAGAATAGATTCAGCATTGCTTGCAGAGTAAGATGGATCATAACTGTAAATGTGGGCAAGAGCTGCCGACACAAATGCCGTAGATTGGGAAGTACCAGACATAATGCATGTTCCATCACCCAGGGATAAGTATTCTGCACTCCAGTTATTGGAAGCAGATGCCTTTGACATATTCATGCTTGATGCTTCGATACCACGGATATAACGTCCAGGTGCAGTAAAATCTACACATGATCCGGTCAGAGATTGGGAATATGCACCCCAGCTTCCACCATTTTGCGCAATCCCGGATACAGCCAATGTTTTGCCATAATTTGCCGGATAGGAATCGTCAGCAGTCATTGCCGGATAAGAAGAATTTTTATTGCCGGCAGAGGTTACGACGAGAATTCCTTTGGAATACAAAGCATCGATATATGGATTGATATAAGATGCAATCTGATCCATCTGGTTGCTGTCAAGCGTGCAGATAGAAAGAGACAAGTTTACCACATTGATACCAGCAGGATTAGATACAATGTACTGTAAAGCTGCAGCAAGTCTGGAAGCGGTAAATCCTCCATTAGAATCCACTGCTTTAACAGGTACAATTTTGACATTGGATGGAGTATTATTTGCAATGATACTTGCAATAAATGTTCCGTGCCCATAATCATCAATCGCGCTTGATGCCTGGGAAAGAACATTATAGCCATTGATCACGCGTCCAGGGAATCTGGAAGAAAAGTTACTTCCGCTGTCAACACCGGAATCCACTACTGCTACCCCAACCTGGCCGATGGTGGCAGCACTTTGCGCTCCAACGATGTTGTTTGAGGATACGGTGAGTCCCATGATCTCAGGGCTGGTAGTCAAAGAAACAGTATTTGTTGAATCTGATACGGTTGCCCCATATTCTCCGATAACATCTGGAGAATATGTAACATTCGAAGAATCTACCATATCATCATCGTAAAGCTTATCCGGGTATACGGTATATCCATCAGCTTTAAAACTTTCATATGCTGCAGCGGCATCATCCGGAGAGTCAAATGACATAAGGGAAATTCCACCACTCGCAGAAATTTTTCTTGCACCATGGTAGTTACGGAAAGATTCTCCCGACACAAACAGGCGTTTTGATGAAAAAAGAGAGGATACTTTAAAACCATCCCCTTCTTTCTCAACCTGGTACCCTTTGCTCTTGAAATATGAACTTACAGAAGATGCGCTTTTTAATGAATGAGCTTTTAAGGGCGATACCTTTACGATATCATCAAGATCAACAGATTCTCCATCGGCTTCGATGGACCCGTCTTTTAAGATTGTCAGAGAGTCTATCCCTGGCTGATCATCTGCAACCATATCAAGAATTGATACTTCTCTTGGAACAGATAAATTTGCTGCTTTTGCGCTGTCCGGAACTATAAAAGTGGCACACAGCGAAAAAGCCAAAAACATTGCTAAAGTTTTCTTTTTCATACTCTTTTACTCCTTTCGTATGGTGAAACGATTTTAACCATAAACCCATAGAAAAAGTCAAGCCTGATGTGAAAAATAATGTTCTATTATTCTTTACATTGATTCCTATGATGATATGATATAGACACAGCGTTGGAGGAAAAAATATGGGAAAAAATATAGATTTTAAGGAACATGTAAACAAATTTCAAGAAAGAGAAAGATCAAAAAATTTATTTCAAAATTTTATGGATGAGTTGGAAAAGGACATTGATCTTACCGGGGTATTGCAGAATGAAAAAATCAAAGAAGAATATAGATTTCTTGATTTCAAAGGATCGCCAGCTGATCGAATAAAAAAATACGCTCCTCTCATTAAAGAGGAAATAATCAGAATGCAGGATCTCTCGGTGGAGACTGAGGAATATTCGGTAGTATGGGATAAAATGAATTTCCTGCTAGATAAATATACACAGGCAGTTGGAGAACTGGTACCTTTTTCAGAAGATGAATTATCCACCCCATGCGTATGTAAAAATCAGGAAGATGTATTAAAACAAATCAATGAATTGATGGACTACTCCATGGAACAGGATATTTCTGAAAATAATCTGAAAATTTCAGAAAAGCTTACTTTGATTTATCCGTTGGGTATATTGCTGCTTGGATTATAGATTTATTTTGGAAACCAGCGGTAATACAAAAGAAACTCCAATACTCCACCATCGCATATACCAAGAACGTCAGGGAAATACCTAAAATCGCCCAGACTTTTGTAAGTCTGAGCGATCCCTTTGAAACTATAATTTTTTTAATTCCATTCTGATCTTAAGCTCAGAATGGATTTTTTTACAGTTTTTAATAATTTCTTCAAATTCCATCCGGTGGATATTATTTTCAATATCCATCAGATAGCCATGAATTTTATTTTCGGAAGCGATTACTTCGTCACTTCCATAACCAAAATCACTTTCATTTCTCAGGTGTTCCATAACAGAACGCACAGCCTCAATTGCTTCACGGTTGTTGCATTCGTTTACACCTGTATAAAGAATCAAAGCCTTCATATAGGCTTCTTTGCCGTGCAAAATCGCACGGTTATTATATACTTGCTTTTTTTTAAATAAAATTTTTCCTAACATATTTTCCTCCTAAAAACAGATACACCTAACTTATAGGTGCATAATTACACCCATGAGGTGCATCCGTCTTTATGACGGATTAACTAAAAAACATAGTGATAATTACAAATCTTCTGGATAGTAAGTCTCAATAACATCATCGACTTCACGATCGTAAATTTCAACTCTCTCCTTTGCATTGAGAGTTTCTGTCATAGCATAAAAGCGTGCATCTCTTATATACGCACATTCCATGCTGCCGCTTCCACCATCCACGATAATGGAATATCGTAGTCCTTTTAATGCCTCCATAACAGCTTTTTCGCCCATAACGTCCATAACAACTTTCCTTTCTCCGGTATATCCGGTTAAACAACAACTGTTCTATGAAGCTAAGGAAACCATGCGTTGAAACTGCATGAGAATCTCTTTTGTGGTATTATCTTTGTATGTAGAATAATCCCACAAATTAGCCCTTACTGCCCAATTTGTACATCTTTGCACAAGCTGGGAAAAACGCTTATCAATATCACCGCCACACAGTATTTGTGTTTTGTTGTGGCGATAATATTGCATGGTTTGTTCCACCACCATATTAAAAGTTGCGGAACAATCGTTCAGCTTCATCATATAAAAACCTTCTTTCTTCCCGCAACTAAAACGGCGGGACCGCTAAACAATTTTTCTATTTACGCCATCATAAAAGCCTTTTATAGTTTTTACAGTGGCTTTGCTCACGCCTTTTACAGACTTGAGCTTTTTACAGCCCTCGAAAATTTTGTATGCATTTCGAAGGTTATTTGACAACTTAACCGTTGTCAGGTTTTTGCATCCGTTGAATGCATAATTTGCATTGATTACAGATGCAGGCACACCGTTTACTTTTTTTAAATTGGAACATCCCATGAACGTTTTGTTCAAATAGGTGATGTCCCAAGGAAGGGATTTAACTGTAGTAAGATTCTTGCATCCAAAGAACATTTTATAGGCATTACCCTTGATTGTCCGGACGCTTTTCCCAAAAGAAACGGTTTTAATTTTGTTGTTGCCATAAAACAATGTCTTATATGCAACAACCTGATAAGGAGTACCGTTTACTTTTACAGTATTTGGCACACTTACTGTTGACTTATTTCCAATGTAGGAAATAAGAGTTATTTCCTTCTTTGTATTGTTCAACTTATATTCCCAGGCTGAACGGACGGCAGAAGAGACACCGTCACTTGTCTGCTGTTTCACAGAAGCATTTGCCTCTGGCTTAACAGCAGGTACTACAACATCAGTTGTGGTACTTGGAGTGGATACATATATATATTCCACTCTATTTTTTTCAGAATTACTTCCCGTAGGCTTTGAAGAATTCTGATCTTCTTTGTCTCCTGATGGAGTCGGAGCCGGAGTTGTTGAATCTGCTTTTGTATCAGATTTTGTATCCGGTGTTGGTACAACGTCTGTTTTGGTATCTGTTGTACCGGCTGCTCCATTATCCTTGTTGTCAGGAGTTGGAGCCGGTGATGGTGTTGGTGATGGTGTTGGTGATGGAGCTGGGCCGAAGGACTCGGTTGCTGTATCCACACTATAACTTGTGGATGCATATACATTTGTAGCTCCACTTACCATTACTGTCATTACCATTACTGCTACCATTAATTTTTTCATAAAAACCTTCTTTCTTTCCGCATCTAAGACGGCGGAACTGCCATTAAAATTTGACCTTTTTTCTGCAAAAAACTTTACATAAAACAAACAAGTATGCGAAAAACATTTATAACAATAAAATTATTTCCTGTTATCACCATCAAATGACAGATCAACGGGAATAATAAAACCGTTTTCAATGCTTTCATACTAATTATCTTTTGCTATGCTTTTTGACAATAAAAAAGCCAGCCCATAAAACCGGACCGGCAAAAAGCCAAATGTCAAGAACCTCGAAGAGATTCTTTAAAAAGATTAAAAAGTTATACATATTATATATCATATTTAACTGAAAAATGCAACCTAGATTTAATTTATATGAAAATATAGGAAATTTGGGTTTTAAAGATAGCTGTTATTAAGATGGTTGATTAAGATTCGCCGTATTGGTTACCGTATTGAAATTTTTGTTGCCACCTGGATTGAGAAAAGAGCCATCCAGATGGATAACTCTTGAAATTCGTCGTTTATTAAACTGACTGTGTAAGCACCACCCTTTCTGCATCTTTGCCGCTTACAATGATCTGCTCTGCTGCCTTGCCATTTTTTAAACGGTTTACCACAGCTACAAGAAGATTCTATGTGGTACTTCTATGAATCATTGCTAAGGTTATGTTACAGATCGGCTAGTCTTCGTTAACTACCAGATCCGGCGAAATATCTGCGATTACCAGAGCGTCTTCCTTTGAAAAACCTCTCTTCCGAAGATTACGGTATACCGCCAGTCCTTTTTCGTTCTGACCTTCTGCACGACCCTCTGCACGACCCTCCGCACGTATCCCGTCAACAAATGATTTTTCATTATACTCAGTGATACACACGTCTTTCACCTCCGCTCTGTGTTTAAGCAAAAATGTCTTTAAAACATCATGCTCAATACAATAAGTTACCGCTGCATCGACAGCACTCTCAAACTCCATGGTTTTACAGTTTTTACGGATTTCATTGATCAGCGTCATATAATCCTTTAACGGCCGACAGTTGTTAAGTAAGCCGTCATTTCGCAAATAACAGGGGCTCCATAAGTAAGAGTCCCTGTTAAGCAATTATATATATAACTGGTTAATGTGTACCGTAAGACCGGTAATCCTTTTTGGCTGATCCATCAAGCGAATACATCAGTACATCTCCATACCGGAAAGCATACTGTGCCTTATGCCAGTCTATCTTCCGCAGCGGCTGATCTTCCATCTTATACATGCTGCAGTAGCCATAATCAACGTTCTGCCGGTTTGTATAGGTAAGATGCGGGATTGGCGTTTCGCTTTCCTTGTCAAAAATTTCAGCTCCCTCCATCCAGCCCATGCCGGTATCTCCATCGCCCTGGACACTTTCAAACCCGGCTTCAAAGGTCACAATCTCGAAATTGACTACAATGTATCCATCTTTTTTCCAAAAATCTTCTTTATAGTCAATTCCTCCGTTTTCGTGCGCGTATTTCGTTACGTCAAATCCTTTTTTGACCGCATGCACATCAGATGGCAGTGAGTATTCGAAGTACCATTTCTGTTTTGACTTTGTGACCCTGTCAGGATCAACCCCATCCGGAATTACCCCGTCCGGCGTACAGTCCATTCCGATATATGTGGACATACGGGATGGAATGGTAATCTCCCCATACGTGTAGACATCATAAGTTGTGGACCGGATATCTTTTGGTTTGAGTCCTGCGATTTTCGCCTTCTGGTTGAATTCTTCATCTGTTACCCCGGTATATGGGTTTCCAAGCATCATCTTTTTCACATTCTGTTTATCCAGATCACTGCCGACTTTTACAACATTGCGGTATTTGCCATTGATTGTGCCATTGTAGTAAAGGTCAACCTCTTCCAACCTTGTAATATCAGATCCATTCACATTTCCTTTTTTTGAAACATAATAAAATGACGGGTAAATCTTGACATAATCCGTGCCGTGGTAGATATTTCCGATGGTTATGAGGCTCATCCGGGATGTATAGCCCGGTTTTAACACACCGAGATTTCTGATATAAGGGTGGCTTCCATCCACGGTCGGCAGGGTAAATGCACTCCTTACTTTTTCCCCATTCTGGTTGTTGAATCCCACATGGTATGCAAACCTTTTAAGTTCCAGTGATTTCGGTTTCCGGAAAACGTCGAGCCAGAACGGGTAATCCGAATAGTCGTACATATTCAGATTGTATAAACGTCCGGATACTTCGGCATTTTTGGTATCAACCGCAACATAATTGGTATTGTCTGCATTGGCACACACTTCTTCCATTTCCAGTCCATCGTTGGCATCACAGTTAATTGCACGTGCCCGGAAATCAATACCAACGGCAGCAGTTTCATTGACCCAGATAGGGAGATAGAACTTTGTGGAATCCTCGTGCAGCGTGATCCACGTATCCGCATCATAATAGGTGTAATCATCCCCATCGCACATGTATACCTCAAACGGGAATTTGACTTCCCGCGATTTAATGTATTTTGCGTAATCGCGTTCCCCGTATCCCTTCAGCGAACTGTGGTAACCGCTGGTAGGCAGGTTGACGGTAAAATACCGGTCCAGTACCAGATGGTAACAGTTACCCGGTGACACCAGCTGGGTATATTCCTTCGCATCCGTAATCGTCGGGTAACATACGGTAGGGGTATGGATCACAACGTCGTTGATCGGATTTATTTCAATGTCAACATCCGGAATATTCGTATTATAATCAAACGATGGATAAAACTGTACATCACCACTCGAATTGAAGGTACCATTTGATTTTTCCGGCTCAATCAGCAGGTCTGGCTGATAAAGTATATCCCTGTCAATCTGCGTAGATTCCGGGATTCTGCCCGGAGTCGGGGTTTTCTTTTCCACTGGATCGGCATTCATGATGATCTTCCCATCAAATTCAAGGTAATCATTCATGACAATATACTGCCCGACCGTCCATCCGTCTGACGGGGATATACCTATCCTTCCACATGCCATAAATGATACATTTCCGACATTATCATAGGATGCATCCGGTTTTATGGTGACATGTTCATCCGGGAGCGAATAATTCATTACCGTAGCAGAATATATTCGGTACACCACCAGGTAGTCCACCTTCCAATAGGAATATTCGCGCCATACCAGCTCGGTATCATGATCGTGTTCTTTATTTCCATGTTTATCGGTGTGGCTGCAGCTAATATAATGGTTAAATTGCTTTTTTCCGTACTTCCGGACAAAACGGTATTTATATAGGTAGGAATCCGTAAACACGTTGACATACTGCGTCTCGGATGTCGGAATTCCCTGTGTACTGTCAAACTGTTCATTGTCTCGTTTGTCTGACTGGATTACAGCACTTGTGCTGGCTGGTGTGAGCTTCTCTGCCGAGATTACATCCTCATCCTCATGAGAGTCTGGTTTCGGTTTCAGACCATTCTTCTTATAAAGCACGTTAATAACAGTACCGCCATTGTAGACTTCAAAAGTCTGACGTGCTGTTTTAAGCCACTTGGTATAGCTGCCAGTCAGGTTTCCATCCTTGTCTGCAAAATTGCAGCTTTTAAAGACCGGGGCACTGGTTTTTGCAACTTTATTCCGGATGGCTCCATTTTTTTTGCTTTTCTGCTTCGACACAAACGTCTTATACAAATAATAATTTGATGTTTTTCCTTCTCCTGCGCCGACACCTGAAAGACGTGCCGGAAGGCTCTTTACGGATGTTTTTATCTCCGAAAGGCTGATGTAGTATTTCTTTTCCAGTCCAAGTCCACGGTCACCACTGGCGATAGAGCCGGAACCACTGGTGCTGCTCCACTGGTAACCGGTATTCGCTTTATTCAGGTTTCTTGTGGCAGGATTCTTTTCAATTTTTCCATCATCTGAGTTTGTGACAGATAAAACCAGTTTCCATTTGCCCTCATAACTTTGGTAATAATTGATAGTAACCGGTGCTTCGACCTTCTTGTACTCAACCGCAATATCATACCGTGCCCGCCAGCCTTCGTTACAGCTGGCCGGCCAGCCGATGCCATACCATGTAGATCCGTTTACCCGTCTCGTGTTACGTGTGTTCGACATCTGCCTATAGGTATAGCAGCGTTCGGTAACGTTGCGCTTTGATCCGCCTTTGCTGATCGAGTATCCCTGCAGCACACCCTGGATATATACCTTGCCACCATTCTTCTGCAGTGTTTTCAGATTTACACCGGCTTTGTCACACATGCTGTTAAAGACTTCTTTGGAGATGGTAAAAGTAGTTGTGACAATTCCGGTTCTATCTGTTTCATCTTTTTTTGAACAGCCTTTCGGAAGTTTGTCAAAAAATACACAATCTTTTGCCTTAGTGCCTTCCTTTCCATTTCTTCCAGTTGGATCACTGGTAACATACAATCCTACTGTTTTCCATCTGGTTCCAGATGATGCGCCTACGGCTTTCACGGAAAATTTCAAATTACCAGCAGTATCAATATCAGCCGTTTTGCTACTTCCTGCTGATATACTATTGTTTGCTGCATAACCAAGAAACGGTTCCACGAATATGAGCAAAAACGTTAATAGCATTAAAAACACTATTTTTTTCTTTGCGACCATCTTACAATATCCTCTCTTTCCTATAGTAGAAAGATGATACACATAAATCAACGTAAAAAGTCAAGCCTAAAAAGGAAGAATCCAGAAATGATTCTGGATTCTTCCTTTTTAGGTATACTATTTATTTCCTATTACATCCGCTAAACTATCTCCTCCCCAATCAATGCCATAGGATGTCATTTTTCCGTTGGTATATGAAACATTTACTTTAATCTCATCCATAAAAGTAACTGTTTTCTTTGAGCTTAAATTTTTCAAAGCTGTATAACTTCCATAAATCACCTCATTCTGCAATGAACTTTTGGCAGATGGAACCTGTCCTGATTTAACCCGAAATTTAGTATAAACACGTACATAACAAGAGCTGCCGCCTTTATCAGTCCACAAAGAAGATGGATCTACAACTATTTGTGAACTACTAGCCACAATTTTTCTTGCTTTTGCAGCTTTTACATAAGCATTTAAGGATCTATTTAAGCTTGTATCTCTATAAGTATTGGAAAGTTCTTCTTTCCAATCTGACGTTAAGGATTTACGATAATCTATGTTAAGTCGAAGTTTTAGATTTTTTTTCACTTTTTCACATATCAAATCTTTATCCTCATCACTCATCAATTTCGCTGTTTTCGCTGGAGTAAGATCATTTTTTGTCCGCTGCTTTGTATACCACATTTTCTTCTCATAATAAGAATTTGGAAAACTTGCAAGGATATACGGGTAATCCTTATAGTTCTTTGGCAGGTTAATGATTCTTAGCACCTGTCCGTCATAGGAAAGTTTGAATCTCTTTCCTTTGTTTTTCAGACGATTTATCATCTTCTTTGCTTCGTTCTTGGTGATCTTTGTCTTTGGCAGAAATTTCCGGGTGCTGGAATATGTTCCGTTACTCTTTCCTACCATAATGCCCTTGGTGAAGCATTTGTACAGGGATTCCTTATATTTGTCATTAGCCTTCTTGATATCACTGATACGGTTAAAGTATTTCACATAGCCATACAGATCGTAGTTATAGGAGTTTTCCCCTCCATTAACTGCGGAATCAGCTTCATTCAGAAGATATGCTGCTATCTCGTTTGTAGTAGCGGCAGCAGTATTTTTAATGCCGGCATTCTTTAATACGTCTTTCCCTGTTACTTTTTGCACCTGGCTGGCAAAATCCTTGATGCTGATCTGGTTCTTCCCGATAGTAGTTGTTTCTGTAGTCTGATTTGCGGTATCTGTCGTTGCTGCAACACCGGTATCTGCAGTCTGTGTATCAACGGCCGCCTTTACACTCTGGGTCTGTCCAGCAGCCGCTACGGAAATTCCCATTACAAGGGCAAGTGCAATTCCGGATGCCTGACACATGGAATATCTCAGGTGCTGTCTGTTGATGTTTTTTAACCATTTGTTTTTCATATACATTTCCTCCACTTTATACTCTGGTTTCCTTTTGGAAACACCTGTTTTCTTTGCTCTGATACCACTATAACTTCTTTTTTTACGAATGGCAATAAAAATAGGAGAAAAGAAATACCAGAATTTCAAAAAAGTATAGGAACAATCAAATGGTATTTGTCAAGCAGAAAAAGAAAAACATGCGGTATAAAAATTTTTTAAGTGATAATTTCTTTAAATTCACCATAAGAGCTGTTTGTCGAAATCCGCGCAGATATCAGGATCGATAAAAGAGCCATCCAGATGGATGACTCTTTTATCTAGTGCCTATTTAATTGATCATGCAAGCGCTACCGTTTCAGCATCTATGGCGCTTGATTTGAAAAAACTATTTTGCTTTCCACAATCAGGCTTTCATAAGAGCCAAAGTTTTTTCGTATTCCTCTTTGGAATACTGCGTAAGGATCTTCTCCTCAGATGCCCCAAGGGAAATCGCAAACTTGACTGCATTGATACGTTCCTCTGAACGGCCTGCCTGAAATCCTTCCTGCCGTCCCATATTTTTTAATCTTTCAGCGACATCACACATGCTCTTCACCTGACCTTTTTTCCATTAGAATATGGATTGATAAAGGAATTTAAAAGTTTTAACAGAATAAAACCCAAGCTCTTATGCTGCTATATGTTTTCAAAACAGCAATTTTGCTTTCCACAATCAGGCTTTCATAAGAGCCAAAGCTTTTTCGTATTCCTCTTTGGAATACTGCGTAAGGATCTTTTCCTCAGACGCACCAAGGGAAATTGCAAACTTGACTGCATTGATACGTTCCTCTGAACGACCCTCTGAACGACCTTCTGAACGACCTTCTGAACGACCTGCCTGAAATCCTTCCTGCCGCCCGATATTTTTTAATCTTTCAGCAACATCACACATGCTCTTCACCTGACCTTTCATTTCATCGCATATAACTTTTTCATAGTCCCGGTCCCCTGTCATAACAGATAAAAGCTTTAAGACTTCATCTACGTGCTGGATTTCTGTTGGGTCATCCGCAACATAGTCAGGGTCCCTTCTTTTGTTAACGAAAAAACGTGCAACAACCTTGAAATCACTTTTAAACATTTCAAGCTGTTCATCCGTCAGCCATGCGATCTCAAAAACCTCCATTTTGTAGTCATTGACATATGGATCAAGTTCTTTTGGGATATTCATCAATGACTTGATATTTCTCTCCTTGCACCAGTGCTTTTCACCAAAATACAATACAATGGTAACAACTGGAGCAATTGAAGCTGCATTCGCCTGCAGCTGGCTTTTGTAGCTTGCACCGTCATATCCAATCAGACGGAACGGCATTTTCTTTTCTACCGCCGTCTGGTTCTCAATGCCTATGATAGCAAGCTGCACATTGTACCTTTTCCACTTCTTTGCAACATCACGCTCCTGTTCATGCAACTTAGCATCCTCTCCCTTATACTGGGAATGTACGGATATGCTCTCAAGTGCTGACGGCTCGATCAGTTCCTGACCGTGAAATAAAAGAACGTTTACGATATCGGAAAATACATCATTGTAATCTTCCAGAATCTTTTCTGACATGTCTTTTTCTCCCATGTCACTATACCTCTCTTTCCCTGCTTATGCAGTTTTTGTTATATATAAACAGGGAAATAGTGGTTATCCCTGTTACATATCAGGGATAACCCTATATCCCGCAGAAAAACAACCGCGGTAAAAATAAAAAATCATACATCCGGAAGGACGTAAAAAACAAAATAATATATTTACCTATATTATAACAAATTTTGATAGATATACAACAAATTTCAGAGGCAATGGTTTTATCATAATATTCTATTGCATTTTCTTGCTCCATAACTATTGAATTTTATGTAAAATTATGTAAAATATATCAAAAAGTGACAGGAGGTAATAGAAGTTGTTTTGGGACGTTGATAAGATCCGGCACATCCGGGAAGAAAAACATATAACAAGAGAAAGGCTAGCAACTATGACAGGTATACCAATACAGACTTTGGCAGATTGGGAACAGCACCGGCATTCTCCGGTCAGGGTTAATGATCTGCAGAATATCGCAATTGCTCTTGATTGCTATTTGGATGATTTTGTTGTTGACGGAAAACACATCTAATTTGGGTTACGAAAATCCCTGGGTCTCATCAAACCCAGGGATTTTTACCTTATTAACTATATTTATCTAAAGAACTCGACACCTCCATCTGTAAAGAGATAGGTAAGAGCCCCATGGAACCATTTTACATTATCAGGGTCAGAGTAATCCGGATTCATAAAATACAATGCGCCCATGCTTCGATCAGCTCCATTTAAGGCTTTATCCACTGCATTTCTGGTTGCCTGCTGTATAGTTACTTTATAATATCTGCCGTTCCATACAGGGGAAAACTGACGTCCGGCAAAAACTACGTCATATATTGAGTTTGGAAATTTATCGCTTGCAACACGGTTTAAAATGGTGTCTGCAACAGCAATCTTAACTGATTCTGAGCTCCCTCCAGCTTCTGCTTCGACGATTCTGCATAAAATTTCGTAATCATCTTCTGAAAGGGAAGATGAATTTGAGCGTCCAGCAATTATGCGCCGCGCACAAATAAAATCTTTTCGATATGTTACTTTGCTTATTTTAATTCCATCGCGTGGATTAGAGGCATTTATCATCTTTCCATTCCCAATGTAAATGCCAACATGGCCATCATAGCAAATTATGTCACCTGGAAGCGCGACAGACTCATCCCATGTATCCCCACATACATCATATCCTACACTTCTTTGGGCAAAAGAACTATGTGGGAGAGAATATCCAAAGTGTTCATAGATTTTCATTACAAAGCCAGAACAGTCGCAACCGTCAGTTAGACTTTCCCCTCCCCACACATACGGGTTCCCTAAAAACTGCATAGCGTAATCCACTACCTCCTGCATAAGAGAAGTATAATCATCATCAGATGGAATGTCTTCAATGGTTGGTTCCGGCTTCTGCGCAGCCTCATATTCGTCTGATCCACCATATGTAGGCAAGGCTTCATCGGCATATTCGTCCTCATATAATACAAGATCGGGTTCTTCCGCTGTTTTAAACAGATTTTTTACAGATACATCCGAACGGCTTATATATCCGGTTGTTTTACCAATTGCGACCTGATATGTTCCTTCATCGCCAGTTCCATCCACTTTCACCTTATTATTTTTTGGAAGAACCATAAGAACTGCACCGGTTCCGTCTTTATTCTCATGAACAAACGATGTATTTACGCCGATAGTTGCTTCTTTACTAAAATTTTTTTTCGCGTATTCCTCTGCATCTTTTCCAGTCATAAGAGAATCCTTCGACATAAAACCGGTATAATAGCCGGAATTAACAAGATACCAGTCCTTCCCTTCTCCCAGAATTTCTCCAGCTCCACCCGCAGGTAACATTCCAACAAGCGATCCTTTCAAATCGTTTGTCTTAAACATGAACAGCGATTTTTTGCTTTTGGAAACTACAAGTTTTTTCCTGTCATGTTCATCTGATGTGGACTTTTTATTAGAATCTGTTGAATCATCTATAGAATTCATATCATTGACAGACTCATCAAGAAGACCAGATGCAGCTGCAGAAAAACCTGCCTGTGGAGAAACTATGTTTTCTCGAAGTATATCGCTTTCCTTCATCTCAGCAGAAATCGCCGGAATAAAAGAAAACATCATACAGACTGAAATTGCTGACAAAATAATTTTGCTTTTCATTTTTTCCCTCTTTCGTTCATTGATGGGAAAGTATATGCACAAATGCTCATAAATTGTCAACACCAAAAAGATACTGATAATTATATATTTTTGAGTAATTACAGGTTCCCATGGGCAGCTGCATGATACTTCATTTTCTGTTGTCATTTGTGGCGGTGAGTGATACTCCTTTTCCAACAGACATCAGCGGCGGCACATTTACGACCTCACAAATGATGCTCTTCCGGTCCAGGCACCGCAGTATTTAATTTACCGAATGAGAGATGCCGTGGATGCCATACCTGCGAAAATGCAGCCAAGCCAAGTAAAGCAAAAAAGAAGGAACAGGGGTAATCCCAAATGTTCCTTCTTATGTGCGATACGGATAGTTATTGTTCTTACATAATAATTTCCATTTGATTGCTTAAGCTTACCGAAAAACCGGAAAATACAAAGGAAAATACCAACCGCTTCCATTATTCATTGACGATGTATATTCCGATTTTTTAATGGTTTTAAAATATAAACGATTATTTTTATATGAAATATCATAATCGTAGATATTAAGACCATCCGGATCAAAAGCTGAGTCTTGCTTTATTCCATCAATGTAACAAGTGGCGTTTTCAGATTTAGCTTTCTTAACAGTTTTCGCCTTTTCGTTTGCTTCTTTTTCAACAATTTCAGATATTTTATCTATTCTCTGCATATCTTTAGACCAAATTTTATCCATAATGCCTATTATGCATATTCCGAATACAAGTGCAAATGCGAATATGACAATAAGTTCTAATAAAGTTGCCTTTCTCATAAATTACTCCTTTCACAAATTTCCATTTTTATTAAATCTTTCCTTTCGCATAAGTTTTTCCATTCAAAAATTTTTATGTAAGTATTTATTGATTGCGTTCTCCACGTCAGATAATCGCACCCATTGGTCTACTTCTTTATCTCCTTTGTAAATTGGTGCATCTTCCTGTTTTGCGGACTCAGCAACTTCTGCCAACACCGCAACAGAATAATTTATAAGGGTATCTGCCTTCAGATTCTTTCCATCCAAGATTTCATAAACTTTTTGAAGTTCATCAAGGGCATATTCTTCACCAAACGAAGATATACGATCTGTCTTTTCCTTAAGTCTTAAAACCAGATCTTTTTTCTGAATAAACTCTTTTGCGGACTGTTCCGTTGGAAAAAGCCGGGAATTGTACCCATCAGTAATATACGTTCTCCCTCCTGAAAGTTCAGAATATTTGCGTTCCATTCCCATTCTTGAAACAGTTACATATTTACGTCCGACATTAATGACGGACTGTTCAATGATCTCTTCCGTATTTCCTTTGTGTTCAATGGACCATGCCGGTTTTCCAACATGAAAATCCTTAATTGATATATTGCTCATCGTTTTAAGTCCCCTCCTTATTGCCGTTAATACTGGTTAGAAAAATTTTCCCAGTTGTCTGTTCTTTCATTCCCACTTTTTGTGACAATAGCTATAATTATCAATACAACGTTATTCATGGTTAAAACCTCCAAGTGTTGAAATCCCTGTTACAATATCAGCAACTGCTAAAATAATAAAACATATGCAGATACGTAAACTACTTTTTCTAATCCTTAATTTATAGGTTACAATTTGCACAAACAAGATAATACAAAGAGTCAATAAAATTAACCCACTTATCAGTAAAACAAAGGTACGATTTTCATAAATCTTCACCAGCCTCTCATTTAAATGCATATTTAATTCATTCCGTCGACTTCCCATAAAAATTTCCCTCACTTTAATATTTCAAATAACTTTTCTGAACCGATTTCTATTTTGATGACGCCATTCTCAATGGATTGCCTGATTTCTTCCCGAATACGTTCCCGATCTTCCTTAACCGCTTCCCGTAATTCTTCTTCGGAACAAATCCACTCACTCATATATGACATTTGCATCTCCTTATTATTCGTTCTAATTTGTTCTTGCTAAGCACAGAAATATTGCGGTGCATACACCAGATGTGATTCCAATAAACAATGGAAAAGCATCATTTATAAGTGCCAATTTAAAACTAATCCATGTATCATGTTTTATTAATTTTACTAACAGAGAGCATATTACAAAGAAAATAATCGACAAAACGATGATAAAAGTAAACTTTTCTGCAAACTTTTCCATGATCATTATTCCTTTCACAAATTTTAACATAAACAGGGAATTAGAAATATACCATTAGCACGATAACAATTTAAAATGTAAAAGGATATTTCACTATTATTTCCGCAAATATTCATAAGATCGGACAGACAAGAATCCATAGAAATCCCTAATGTGCGCAGTATGTTCAAGATTTTCTTGGTTTTTTTAGGTTTTTGATATTTTCCCAGATATGCAATCAGATCAGAAACCATAAGATCATTTTTTTTCACACTTGAATTCCATGTGGCTTGTCCGATACAAAATGTCAGATCAGACAGATCAATTATATTTTTGTCAGAGAGGGAGATAATTTTTAAAACCCTATCGAGTACACATATGCGATATTCCGAGAACAATGTAGAAGATCTTCGGAAAAAATCATCTGTAAGTAATCTGTGAAGACGACAAAATATACCGTTTACGGTCGCCTTCGACACAGTTACATGCGGAAATTCATTGTAATTGATTCCCAATAATTCAAATGCTTCGCCTGGAGCCTCTCGCATACTTATAAAAGAAACAATAAAATCAGCAATAAGGACTGCCTGGGCATCTTCATACACTAGATTGAATGGTACGATGTTGTTATCGCCCAGATATGATTTTTTTAATACTACAAATATTTCATCGGAAATTTCCTCAACCGTAATTTCTTTTTTTGCCACAAGATGGCTGAAATAGGAATTTAATAAGCTGGCGGTCCACTTGAATGGGTGAGAACCGGTTCCTGTAGTTGGAACAGGATATGGAATTGTATCTGGGGGATTTGAAAATTTATTTTCCATTGTATTTTCCATGGGTAAAACCATCCTTTCGTTCAGATTGGAAAGATTATACCCATAAACCCCCATAAAAAGTCAATGATAATAGGGAATAAAATTGAAAGTTTCAAAAGTTAATATTTGATACTGATATGTGAATAGTCACAGGGAGCAAGATCCAGTCCATCAATAACACCATCAAAACGCGAAACCCATTTTTCGCTGGAGAGGCCGGCATACTTTACCAGATCTGCATTGGTAACACCACCCTGTCGCATATAGATGATTGCTGCATTTCTTATATCCTGAAAGGTAAAAGTTTTGGAAAGATCTGCCCGGTCCATAATGCTCCTTAAACGGTATTGCAGAGTCCGTGTCAGTAATTTTTGATTTTTTGAATTCCGAAACAGAAAGTCTTCACCCGGATACTGATCGACATAACGGAAAAGAATCTCTTTTACATCATCTGGTATTTTTACTACCCTTGGTGATTTTGAACCTTTTACGATAAAACACATGCGCCCAAGATCATCTTCAACTACATCTGAAAATTTTAAATTGCATATTTCCGAAACTGTAAGTGCACAGCGGAAACAGATAGATATGATGGTAAACATCATTATATCATCTTCTGTAGCCGATAAAACCGTATTCATCTGCTTTATAGATGGAATATCTGATTTATGGATATTATCCGAGTATTCCGGAAGATCAACAAAAACAAATGGACTAAGATAGTTCTTAAGATCAAAATGCTGTGCGTTTTTCTCAATATAGGAAGCAACTGATCTGCAGGCACTCAAACGCAAATGGAGATATTTTGGCTCGTAGCTTTTTGTCTCTGCAAGCTGAGAAAAATAATTCTGTGCCTCTGATTCATCTATAGCCGTAAAATCCTTTTTAAGATAATTGCAAATATCTGAAATGTATTTGAAATAGCTTTTTCTTGTACGGACTTTCTTTAAAGTCATTTCATAACGCAGCCAGATTTTTGCGACAAAATTGTCAGATAAATAGCTGTTTGTTTGCATATCATTCATGGCAGATTCCTCCTATAATAGAATTATAACATATAAAAAGGGAAAAACAAACATACATTCGACCATGCTTTTGAATATTGTTGATCTAATATCAGACAAATTATTTTTTCTTCTCAACTGGATTTTTATATAGTATTCTTCGCTGTGAGGAATGTCTGCTGACTATTTCAAGAGTAGATTTATTCTCAAAGGCTACTTTCCAGTTGCAGGGATTCAGGTGGTTTCTTTTTATAAGATCGGCCTGCTCTTTGGTTGGATAATCTTTTGTCACTTAACATCACCTTCTTTTTGCAATTCGCATATTGTTCGTCATGTGTCTAAAAGAACGAATTCCCCACACTCTCCTCTGCACTTCGCAACTCTCTACTACCCCAAATCCTCTATACACATTCTCAAATAATTCTCATAAAAAAGAGATCCAGACACTACAACAAATTCCACTACTGCTGCTCTTCCAAAGAATGGAATTAAAATGAAAAACGTTCCCTGTCTGCCCCCGAAGGGGTCCTCTCCCGAGAATAAGAGAGAGAATGAGAAAGAAGAATAGAAAGAGGTGCGTGCACACACGCAAAGGGAAAAGGAGTGATAATCAGGAGAAAACGCGGCGCAAAGATATTTCGCAGCTTTTGTCACATGACGAATTGAACACGAATTTATTATTTTTTACTGTTATCATCTTTTTCACGTCTTTCATCATCACATTCCTCATTGTTGCTCTTCCGCGCAAGAACAATAAAAATAAATGCAACCCCTATGCAAATAAGCCATTCATGATTACCTGCATCACCTGCAGATGCTGGTCCACTAACAATTTCTTCTCCTAATGGAATTATTGATCTTGCACAAAATGTTGCTATTACTACAAGACCTCCTCCCAGCACCCACAGCTTTAAATTTTCCTTTGCCTGCATTTTATTTTCCCGGAAAGCTTTTTTCCCCTTCTTATCTTTTTTCACCTTTTTATTTAAAGATATTATGCGATATGCATAACAAATTACGGCCACACATATAATCACAAGACCAATCCCGTAACCTATTTTAAAGAATTGGTACAATATGCTCATAAACTCTGTTGAACTTTTACTTAACATAAAAAATCTCTCCTTCCAGGTTTTCATCCCCAATATCCGACTAATTTAATATAATGTTTGGTGTTTGGATGATAGGCAGGCGGGTGATCCGTCCGGAATCCATGCCCTTTCCAGCACTAGATCAGAAAACGCAATGCCTTGTAGTATGGTTCATCCGGCAATGTAAAATCGGCTCTTTTATTATATAGAAACCATTTTTTCATTTATTACAGTCCTTATTGTTTCTTCCTTTACGTCGAAGTTTTCGAGTTACAAGCGATTGGAAATCATAATCCCTTTCCATTTCTTCCAAAATCAGGTTCTATTGAACAAACGAATTCTTTGATCGAATTATCGTATTTGCAAAATTTGCATTCTTCACATTTCATTAATATCCCCTCCAAAATTATTACTTCATAAACATTCCGGTATACCCACATAAGTATGCTACAGCAAGTATAACTGTAAGCCGTAACAGTTTGCGTACCGGCCAGTACCACCACGTCCGGCCAAGGAATCCTTTTATAATCCACCATCCCATCTGGGGTCCCTTGCGGAGATTACATCTCCTGCAGGCCGGCACGAGATTCTTTAAATCATTGGATCCACGTATTCCAAACAATGCCGCCCTTCTGCGTACTGCCGGGTACTCTTCCATACAATGTACAGGGAAAATATGGTCTATTGTGATCTTCTCCCTTGCCAGTTTTCTTCCGCAGTACGCGCACCGGTATCTCCCTGATACTGTTTTATTTTTAGCAAAAAATTCATTCCGGTAATTCCTGCTCCTGGTGTACTGGGTTGGAACCGCGTTAAGAGACAATTTCCTTCTCCTGCAGAAATGGAACATTTTGTTTTTTTCCCATTTGGAACAATCTTTTTTTTCATAAAACCCGCGGCCATTCGACCGCGGATTGAATATGTACCGTTTCCACCACAGAGAGAAACGGTATCTTCTTACACTGTTTGACCCGGATCTGACCCGGATAGTATAGGTATTTCCCATAAATTACTCGCCCAGTTTTTCCTTTAATCTCTTGTTTTCTGCCATAAGTGTTTTCAGCTGCTCTTTCAGGATCTCAATTTGCTTCAATGCATCGTTCCGGTCAAGGAGCTTTCTGTCTACCAGGTTTTCTGCTGTGGCATTGGTTTTGCCCAGATCACTTTCATATCTCTTCGCCATCAGGTCCGCATTAACATCATCAAAACCGGCTTCCTTTGCAGCTTCCTTAATATCTTCCGATGTTACCGGATCATATGTATTATCGTCATTTTCTTTTTTATCTGCGATTGCCTGCAGTTCTTCATGCATATGGTAGATTTTCTCTTCCATATCGCTTTCCTTTTCTGCAACGGATTCAAGAATCTGACCGAAAATATTCTTTTTTTCAGAAGCTGTGAGATCTGTGTTGCAGCATAACAGATCGTTCATGAAATCATGTACCGCTTCTTTAGGTTTCCTGTTGTAAAACAGGCATTCATTGACATCCGGGCAGCGATCCGTAAAGGATGGGTACAGGAAACCGGCGTCCGGCATCTGCACTACCCAGTCTCTTTCCCGAAGATCCACTTCATCCTCTTTTTCGTAATAACTCAGCCCAGGCTTGGACAACTTAACAGGACAGATTGAGCATAAAATATACTCATAAACAATTTCGGATTCATCCAGTTTTTCGTTGTCGCTCGTCTTTGTCATCACGTCGTAGGCATCATAAAACAAAATGATGTAATACGGCTCCGCTGAATCATAAGTCTCGATGACACGGTCATAAAAAGCATTGAGAAGTCCATCATCTTCCAGATGACTATCTTTAATACCCATAAGAAGCTTTGTCATGTCTTCCTGTTCTTTTGATCCTCCGTGCACATTTACATTGAGAAGTGCATCGCCGACCTTACCAGATAATGTCTTGTTTGCAATTTCAAGGTATTTATGCATAACCTCTTCGTCCAGATTCAGAAACTGCTTATTCATCGCAGCCTGTTTCTGCTTATTGGCATCCACATACACGCCGCATACACGCGGAAATGTTGCCCTGTCTTTCTTAAACCTTCTTTTAAGCTCTAAAACTTCTTTCTGTACCATTTATTTTTCCTCCCGTTAAAAAATTGCCAACATAATCATGTTATCTTTGCTCTTAACTACTATTTGATCAATAAGTATTATGGAAAGACACGTTTTCCCATCTATCTCCACAATATATTTGCATATAGGAGATGTTTTTATGCACCCACGCTTTAATGCATCCCTTTTTAATGCCATATACAGTTTTGTAGTATCCCCAAAAGGAAAGCTTTGAACTTTATCTTTTAGTCCGATACTTGCCATGCCATTACCAAGCAGTAGGGATTTAATATCCTTTTCTTTCATTAGCTCAGTCCATTTTTTATAATATTTCTGCATTATCTCCCCTTTATCACAACAATACTTTTTCCTATTTTGCATCAAGATAATTCTTTCATTCGGTCTGCTAACAGTTGCAAAAGTTCCAGATCACCACAAATCTTATTTATTTCAAATGTTTCTGACTTTTTATAAAATTTGATATTACAATCTGCCTCGATATCGTTTGACGAAATATAAAACCTTTCCGGAAAATGTTTTGTTCCGTTATGTACAACAACATATTTTTCAATCTCTTCGTTTTTTTCTTCAAGGTACAGTCCATAATGCAAAAACATTTGTTTCTGCACGGAAGTGGCATCTGGGTTTTCAAAAAGTATTGTATTTCCAAGGAGTGCAGACATTGTTTTAATCATGATCTCATCCCCAACGACCTCAACCTTCGATAAATCGAGATTAAAAGCGGGCGCGACCACATAGTCGTCGCTCTGATCGTTGTAGGAGACGCCGCCATTCGAGTTGACATACCACGCGCCGCCGCTACCGTAGACGGTACCAAGCCACGCATAGTTGTCGGGAGACCCGAACGAACAGGCGTTTTCCGCTGCTGCCTCCAATGCCTGCCAGTAGTTGCCAGAGCCAGGATGACCCCATTCCGTAAAACCAGCTTTTTCTTCGGAGATAAGGTACAGACCCTTGCCATAAGAAGCAGATGTATTTTCTGCATCCTTGATGGTATCGTACAGTTCTTTCATCTTGTTGTCATAGGCACTGATATCTTCGCCATCAATGGATTTAAAATAGTAATTGCTATTTCCAAACTGCGGCATTACAAAGCCCGGCCATTTTCCATGGGTTACACCATGGGACTGGATCACAAGGGTTTAACTTTATTGATCAGCTCACAGACCGTCCAATCGTAACCCATGAAACTGTAGGTTTGACCTACTCTAAATATTTCACTGTTCATATTTCTCTTCTCCTCGTATGTACGACATTATTTTTTCCCATTCTTCATCATGATAAGAAAAATCAAATGTCCCATTTTCCCGAATGTTTTCTGCTTCTGTCTCTGATAACTGGAAAGACTTTTCTTCGCAATATCCATCTTCACAAATTGTCACTTTTAACACGTTCCCTGTTAGAACAAATACTGCATTGTGATCACTGATAAATTCTTTTAACATTTTCTGTCTTTCAAGTAATTTTTCAATATCAATTGTTTTATCATACCCGTATCGATTTTTCTTATTTCTATCTATACATGGCGTACTGATTGGTATAATTCTGCATACAATATTTTTATATATTTTGCAAATTAGTATCGCTATTAGACATAATGCAATGCCAATAGCGCTCATATAACATATGTACGATAGTATATCGATTGAAAACTTCGTATAAACCCCTGCGCTTTTATAAATATCAAGGTTCATTATTTTCCTCATAACATTTCTATAAGCCAGCGGCTGTGAATAATCAAATATGTTAATGAGAAGGGTATACTTGAGAAGGATATACTCACAAAATAAAAAATAAACTAAAAATGGAAAGGATCGTAATACAATTTTTATTATTTCATGCAAAGTACCAGGTTCATCAGATAACCATTTTCTTCTTGTATTGTGGACTTCTTCAAATGTATATTTAGAATAAATAATTTTCATAGTTTCTCCTATCTGATCTCCGGAATCCAGTTTTCTTTCATTTTTTTAATTTTCCTTTCGGAATACATTCTTAATCTTTTCCTCCCATCCTTTTTTCACATACGAATCTTTCTTTTGAACGAATGCTTGTTTATGTTTTCTAATCAGTTAGAACATGTTATAACCTCCTTTTTTAAAATTAATTGCGGAGGAAGGAATCGAACCTCCGACACTCAGGTCATGAACCCGGTGAGCCTCCTCTGCTCCGCAAGAAATTACAACACACCTCCAAAAGCCAGATATGTCAACGTAACAACAATTGGGGCGAGGATAAGAGAAATACCAAAGCCAATCTCCATTCCTCTGTTTGCTTCGTTATAATCGTGACATCCTGAAATGATAAAAATTTAAGTATTTCTTTCTTTGCTCTCCTTGAAAGCATTTATTATCTCAAGTACTTCTTCTGTGGTTAATCTTTCTTTGTATGTCAATACATTAGATAAATGTTCAACTAATTTTATATTACAGCTAAGTAATTCTTTGCATTCTTGATAAAAAGCTTTTGATATATCTATAAGTTGATCTTTCAGTTCGTCATCTAATAGTGTTTTGCTCCGTTCTGGATTAATCATAGTAATGTAGCCCTTAATTAATTCCGTCGCATTTTTAAAATCTGAATTATCTGAATTAGATCCGTAAAAAGAACCTGCACTATAATGTCCAAATATTAATTCTTCTGCTATTGCTCCTGCGTATTTAATAAGTATCATGCTTTTCACAACTTCTGCATTTACTACGCTATCATATCCCGACACTACATTTGGTTCGCAAAGAGAAGCATTCACAATAATTGTATCTGCATTTTTTAAATAAGACATTACTGCATGACCTGCTTCGTGAACAGTAATCATTTCTCTTATATTCTCATACGTTTTTTCTTTATTTCCTATTTGCGCTTTTCCATACGGCTTTGCATTTACAACGTCTTCCTTAATACTACCAATTAATTTTTTTAATAAATATGTAATTACTACTACAGTTAATAAATTCGTATATATTATGCTAACTACACATTTAATATTGTCTTTTGTTGGTTCTAATTCATTATCATAAAAGAAAAATAGTAATAAAGATATACCACACGCCAGAATAAAACATTTAACCACTGTCGTAAAAATAGCATATATTTTAGTATACATATCGCAATTAATATGATTACAATATCTACATCTAAACATTGATTTTTTGCTACACTGATTCATACAATCCCTCCCTATTTTGACATCAGATAAACCGTATCGTTTTTAATCTTTATATCATATTTATCTAAGTTGACACCATTAAGGTCGAACCCGTCTTCGACAGGGCTGCCATTGATGTATATTTTATCGCCGTCTTTATAAAAAACTGCTGATATGAAATGATGTAATTCCTTTTCGCTCTGCTTCTTGTAACAATGGAATCACATCGTCTACAAATACTACATCTTGCAAGTTAATATTATGATCATTACAATATTGCAAAATGGTATCTGCTTTTGATTTGTCTTTCGACACAAGTAAACGTTCTGTGATACTTGGATAATACTTGTCCAGCCAGAGCTGTTTATCATCCATTTCTTTCTGCACCTGGCAGTATCCCATCACAATGTTCTGCTTCGCGCCACATGTAGACAACACCATCTGCATATGACAGAATGGATTCCTCTTAAGAAAAACCCCATCCTCGATTTCTTTTAAACTCATACCATTATCGGTACCTTCCGGATCTGAAACATGCCCGTTAAACCGGTATGCCGCTAAAGTGCCGTCTATATCCCAGAATATGTATTTATTTCGTAAATTTATCCCCCCCAGGATCAGGGTTGATCAACATTTTTTCCAAATCTGTATTTTGAAAGCAATTAACCAAATTAACAATTTCCATAGGAGAAAATGTTGTAAATCCCATTTTTTCAGCACTTCCGAGATTTTCATAGTAGTCATCAACAAGAGCAATCTGGCTTTTATGAAATCCATTAACCTCTGCAATGGTTAATAATTCAATCATCTTCTGTTCTTGACTGGATACACAATAATTCTCCAATGAATACCCATAGTTTTCTTTGACCCATTCGATTTTTCTTTCCGCGGCTTTACAATCATGTACTCCACTAATCAATCCCATAGAAATGTTCTTACAGGCGAGATAATCCATGAATTTCTTTAATTGTAAATTCGGTTTCGAGGTATTCCATAATTCTTTACTTCCAGAATACACGTTTATCATATATTTCATCAGATGATCGCTTATGCGATGTCCTTGACTATGCACAGCCAATGTATCATCAAAGTCAAACAATACCATTTTTAAATTTTCCAACTTATTCATTAAAATTCCCTTCCAACCGTACTTTGCAACAAATAACACTTTCTCCCTAAAATAATCTTCATCTGCTTGGGTCCATAAATCTCTTCCAAATATGTGCACCATTTGTAAAATTCATAAAACATCTTTTTCTTCTTTTTTATTTTGATTTTTTGAAAATCTCATTACCAATAATCTCAATTTTTGACAGATTAAGATTAAATGCCGGGGCAACCTTAAGGTTAAATTGCTGACGTTGATTGTTAAAAATGATACCTTCTGAATTGGCACACCAAGCACAGTTGCTGCCATAGACACATCTATGGACAGTACCAAGCCATGTGCCATAATTGAGAAAATCTAGTAAACAATGCTTCTTTGCTGCCTCTATTAAGGTCTTACAGTAGTTATCAGAATCCGGTCCTATGTATGTTTTTTCAGCAGATACGAGATACAATCCTCTGCCATAAGCAGCATTTGTATCCTCTACATCTTTAATGGAATCATACAATGCAACCATTTTTTTATCGTAGGAGCTAATATTCTGTCCATCAATATCCAACCCATAGTAATTACCATTTCCAAACTGCGGCATTATAAAACCGGGCCATGGTCCTTCGGTTACACCATGGGATTGAAGTACGGCTGTCATACCATCGTTAACAAACTCACAAACTGTCCAATTGCAGCCCATAAAACCATAGGATTTTCCAGATTCAAGAATTGCATCATTTTTCGTAATTTGACTGTTCATATTTCTCCTTTCTCACTTACAACTTTGGCTGTTCCTATGCGTCAAAAGAATTTTTCAGCATTCTCTGGAATATCATTAAAATCAAACAATACCATTTTCCCAACTTATTCATTAAAATTCCTTTCTTCCATAATGATGCCGAAGGCGAATGAAATTAAACCTATAAAAATATTTGATATCTCTTCACCCGAACAGCATGTTGCCAGTAATGATTATTAATATGATTCCAAAGATAATAACTGTGTTTGTATCCATAATATTTCCCCCTTAATTCAACAGCTCAAATAGTTTTCCTGAACCGCCTGCTTTGCAATGCGTCTTCTCGCAATCGCAGTTTTTCGCCCAAACAGGTACCAAGTTCTTCTAATTGTTGTATAGCTATGTCACGTTCCTTGCGTATCTGGTACAACACTTCCACGGAAACATGTGTCATAGCTGTTTTCCTCGATTTACTCATAATAGCGCTCTCCTTTACTTTCTTAACGCCTTGGCAATGTGTTACACAGCAATTTTCTCTGTCCGTCCATTATTGTTCACTTCTTTAAATACAGGAACATGATCCAGGTTAACCCAGATCACAGCCCCCTTTGGATGTTCATATGTAAGTCCTTCCTTCGGTGTAATCGCAGATAAGTGCCACGCATATGGCGTCTTATATCGTTTAATAAGATTTTCCCACGGCACATCCACGCAATGGCGATCCCTGTGTACTTCCCATTTTCCTTTATCCAAGTCCATTACTTCTTTAATCGTACAAAAACCACGGATTTTCTGTGACCCGCTTTCGAGAAGCGCAATCTCTTCTCCTACATGGGAAGTCCTGCATCCGCGGATCTCCAGAGTCTTTTTTCCGGACATGATTAAATCCAGCCACCTTTTCTTAATGATAAGACCATACATTACGTTTCACCTCTTTCCGGTTCCTTAACCTCAATCTGCTTGAATACAGCTTCGCCATCTTCAATGTAAATCAAGGTAGGATCGTAAAATTCTTCATATCTCGTGTAGCCAACGAATCCAAAGGTACAGATATGTGGTGCCAGCCAGTCAATGAACTTTTTGATTTCGGAATCTTGATTTTGTAAGTTAGCCCTGATATTGACTTTCCATGTATTCGAAATATTATCGAATTTCATTTTGCTGCAGGTTTGTCCATCAAAATAATAACTGTCACAGCATGCAATAGCGAACCATCTGTCACATTTAAAAAAATCGTGATCCGGTAATTCTGTTTGCATTTCTGTGCCTTCAATAAGGTATTGCAGAATATTCACTATTTTCTCCGGTGTATTTTCAAACATATCAAAACATACGTTAATTTCCGTGTAATTTCCCATTGTAAGTTACTCCTTTTCCGGCAGCCGGGGCGCCGGCTACCATATCGTTACTGCTTTTCTCTTTCCCGCCTTTTCTCCTGCCGGACGGTATTCCCGGTTCTGTTTTGACCGTTCAAAACTTTCATGTACATTTAGGGAATTTCCTTTGCCATACACAAATGTATTCCCTGCACCCGTCTGGCGTTTCTGCATGGTTGTACTTGGTCGCCAAACAGCCTGTACCGTTCTGGCAGTTTGGGGAACTGTTTCCACAGTATCAGTTGATTTGGATGATGAGCCATGGGATTTCCCAAGAAGACGGGTATGCTGGTATTTCTTAAATTCTTCTGCTGTAAATACGGATTTTATGAGCACCCGGTAAATAAAAGGGCGTTCCGTTTTAACCTCAATCTTCCCGTTTAACACAAGTTTTCCAAGCATGCGTTTCATTCGTGCAGGATAACTTTTCATCTCTTCACTTAATTTTTCATATGATATTTTTTTCCAGCTGATACTTTCCCCTTTTCCGGCACTTTTCCGATTATGTTCAAGGATGTATACCATCGCTTCGTAATCTCTTATTGTTTCCATCACCATTCCTCCTCTGTTGCCATCTTTATTTCTACCAGGACCAGACATTATTGCCCTCTTCATCAGACAATTCAACACCTCCATCAATTATCTCTGCTTTCCCGCAATTCAATTCAACTGCCATGGAGAAAGAGGTGCCTGAAACCTTCCGCGCAGTTTCTGGGTTTATCTGAAAGATTGTTCCATTATTAGGGAACACATTCAAACAGACTATAAGCATCTTTTTAAGTTCCTCATTACTAACATGGATATTTTCTTTTTTTTTGAAACCATAAGAAAGCATGTTAAGAACATAAGTAAAATACTCATCTGCATTTTTAAATTCCATTTTTTTGACTTCATCTTCTGTAAGTGGAATATAGCAGTAATTCTTGTAAGCAATTATCTCGCTAACGAAATAAAAGCACATCATTACAATAAGATAAATTAACGCAACCGCTAATGCCTCAAAGATAGGAAGAACAATAAATGAGTTTTCTATAAAGTTGGTTTTCTCATGTGTCAACCCTTGCAAAAATTCAGTTGAATGGGATTCGAGCCACTTTTCAAGTGGCATATTAATAAATGCAATCGCTACATATGCTAAGATAAAAAATAACACTTTGAATGCAATACACTCATCCCATAACACCATTAACAGATTTTTCTTTTTTGATAATTCTTTTTTCTTTAACATGTACTATTTCTCCTATAATCTGATTTTCTATTATTTCCTTACGGACAAATATGAAACCCGAACGAAAACTAATTTTAGTAAATTTTCAGTCCACATACTTAAAATCCGCTCGTAAGTATCCAAATCCATCAAGAATAAACGTTTCCCCTGTTTCGTATAGCAATATATTACCAATTTCATGCTCCTCAGAATGAATATCTAATGAGTTAAATTTTTCTTCAGATATTTCCTTTAATAATTTGTATTCATTTGCATTACATACATAAAAAATTTCTTCTGTTCCTCTGATTTCTTCTGCTATACGATTTCTAACCTCTATGGTTTGAGGTCTATATATTTTCATCTGTACCACCTCTTTTTTGCTTTTTCAATATTTTTTAAGCCGTTTTGCCATATTTTAATTAAAAGAATCAAAATTCATGGCAGGTTTTATTGCTGATTCTATCTCTCACAGGAAGAAATTCCGTTCTCTCCCTTGCCAATTTAAAACTATCTTGTACACTCATCCCGCTTGATTGCCCATAATCAAATGTTGTTCCACTGCTTGTCCGCCTTTGCAACATTACACGGCTGGGTTTCCACCCTCCTGATTTTTTATTTTCTTCTTCATTCACGACCGTAGAAGAATCTGACAAAATTTCTGCCAGTGTACAATTCTTCTTCACGGCAGTGCCTGTTTCGCGACATTTTAAATAAGCTAAAAAATCATCTTCTGACATAGTTGTGGGCACCAATATCCTATAACTTAGCTTTTTAGATGCATATATTTCTATCCTCCCATCCAAGAGCAGATGTTCAAGAATTTCCTTTGCCCTTCCGGGATAAGTATGTATCTCCGATGAAAATTGTCTGTATGTAATATAAAACCATGCTCCTTCTCTTTTTCCGGAAGATTTTCTGATCTTATCCAGGGCATACATAGCCGCTTCAAAATCATCACTCGAAATTTTTCTCATAGATTTATTCCCACTTTCTTTATAACCAAGCCAGTTTTTATCATTTTGACCATTTTAGGCATAAACCCACATAAAAAGTCAACATAAATAGATCAACGGATTATCCTCATCCCATCAATAATCTTTAACAAATACCCCGGATACTGAAAAAACAGTATTTCCGGGGTATTTGTTAAAGATATTTACTTTCCAGACTTTCCATAAGCCGGTTTATCTCTGGAAGATACAGGAACGGAATTGGAAAAATTTCGTGTCCTACTGAATTCATTTCACTTGAAGTATCATACAATAGACGATAGGTATGATAAACCCCATCATCCCATGTATATCCACTTGCATTTATATCATCAAAATAGGCTTCACATTCTAAAAATAACCAATTCACCAGATCCATCAATTTTTTTAACTCCGCATCCTCTGTCAGATTTTCACTTTCTGCCTTTTGCATAATTTTCCCGATATGGGCATTTTCGACAAGCAAAAATCTGACATTACGCTTTCCATATAGATCAAACTCTCCTATATCTTCTTCTACGTGTTCAAAAACACCTCCGTGCTCTTTACGCATCTCCTCCCACATTTCCTCTTGAGTATCCTCGTCATAATCGGAAGTAGGAATATCAACTTCCTCAACATTCCATCCATACTTTCTTAACGCATTGGATACAATTTCAACAACTTCACTTGACAAATCTTCGAGACTGTAAAAATCATTCGATCCAGCAGGAATAAGATCCGTAGTAACCCCTAACGCTCTTGCTAAAATAATAAATGTCATTTTAACACCATACAGATAACGTTTTGGGTCAAATTCAGAGAAATCGAATTCTTCGGAACCCGGATAAATTTCTATTTTCTCACGGAATTCATCAAATGCCTCTTTTGCTTCTCTAAGATCCATCAAACTGCCTCCTTAAATTTTTCTGTAAAGAAGTGGTCGTATAATAATTTGAGCACACAGGTAGCAACCAACGCTCCTGGCAAAGCCATATGATAATCTATTGTTTCCCCTGCGTCTCCATAATAAAACCCTAACGTACTAAACGAATACTCATCCTGCCCCCGGCGCCTACATAAAACATCAGGGTTGTTTCTGCTTAACGGTTGCATGGCGCTGTCTACTACACGGAAATAAAGTGATTTTTCTCCCTCCGTAAGATTTTCTTCCATAAGCCGCGATAATGCCGGCAGATAACTGTTCCGAAACTCATAATATTTACGAGTTTCAAATGTACAGCTCCTTAGGCATCTCAAGACTGTTTCAATGGAAGTTTCCAGCTTTTCACCGTATTTAGACTGTCGAAAAAATCTTTTGATTTCTTCTTCTGATATTTCTTCACGAAGATCGTCCTTGTTATTTTCAAGTTCAGGATACCGATCCGCCAACCATGCGAAAAAATCTTCTTCCACACAAATTTCCCTCTGTTTCCATCCGCATGCAGAATATACGTCACTTATTCGCTGCTCCATATATTCTGAGGCAGTTTCTAAATATTCATATGTTCTTCCTTCATCGTTTATAATGGATTCTCTTAGATCCTCGATACTCATGAAACAATACCCTTTGGATATAATATGGTGCTTTACCAGCCACCGATCAACAAGCATGAATGCAATTTTCATTTTTTCGTTCCAATCCAGCTTTTCATCGGCGTCGTTTTCATACACAGTCACACCATCATCGAGTTCATAAAAAATTTTCCATTCATGAAAAAGCTCTTTTGTGTATTTATCCATATATACCTTCTTTCCAGGGATCTACCGACTACTACATCCATAGATCCCTTAAAAACCTAATTTTTTATTTAGTAAATTTAACATATCTGATCCATAAAATGTTTCAGGCATATGCCGGCTCCGACTGCTGCCGGACTTATCATAAAGCCGTTCTGTTGACACCCATCCAAGCAGACATAATTGATCCAGACAATAATTTTTTTACCATCCACAAATTTAACCTCGGTTTCAGGCAAAAGATTTGAAAGCAGATCAAATAATTGAAAAAAGATTTTCTTCTTTTCTATTCCCTCCTCTGACAGATTGCTCCTCAGTTTGTTTTCTACCTCAGGAACCTTATCACTAATCAGAAACATGACATCATCCACGTCATAGGTTTCCTCCTCTAATCCACTAACAAGTTCTTCAACCATTTTTCTGGCCCATTTATAACCCGGATTCTCAGCAAAAAAATCTTTTACTGTCTTCTTTTTGCCTCCGTCTTCTGTAAACTGTAAAAAATCAATGATACCATTTCTCCAGTCTGGGAGCAGCCTGCATAGATTAACCTCCATATCAGCTGATGCTTCATATATCCCCATTGCCACGTTTGAATCCACATCATCAATTGGCACCTTGTTCCGGTTTTCTCCTAAAGCAGTCTCACATATTATAAAATCCGGTACCTGACTGACAAAATTCTTCTCTTGAAGATACCTTATCACCGCAGCATATACCAATCGGGATACAATAATAACATTACCGCCTAAAATTATTCCTTTATTCGCACAGTTACTGTATTCACAAAATTTATTGTGAACCACTCGCAAAAAACTAATGGCATCGTGATATTTTTTTAGATCAATTTTCATACCATATCCTCCGCTTTAAGAGGCTGGAACCTTGAAAATTGTGAGAATGTGTCAAAATACACAATTCCTCCATGGACTTTTCCATCCATAATCAATGGTTCTACAACCGATAAAATCATCTGTGCACTGCACAAATTCGTGCAGATGTGTTGAGGACTGCTTTCATTTATTGCACCACAACTTCTTTCAGAAGCACTTGGTGAAGCATCTGTCAGCACATCCGGGTAATAAAAGCTTCTAACCGGAGATATTTCCTTTCCATCCATCCTGACAGAAATAATTGTCTGTCCTTCGGACCACTCATTTGCTGCATCAATGTATACGGAAGAATCATATAAATTATGAAAGGATTCCATAACTCTTCTTGCTGCATGATTATCAACACCTCCAACAAGAAGCACATGATCATAATTTTCGCCGCAACTCATAACAGCTTCGGACAGATCCCCTGCCGTATCCAGGTATCTTGGATATGAGAATATCCTTTCTGAAAGCATTGGATAATCCGTTTTTAAATCCGCACATAAAATATCTGCCTTATTCTGCTGGATATCCTGCTCTCCATAAGGCTGTCTCTTAAGATTTTTTTCTTCCACGCGATCCCCATCTATAATAAGAAGGGACACGTTTTCGTTTCCAAGCATTATGTGTGGAAGTTCCTTGGTAAAGTTTCCTCCTGTACCACCAGCTCCAACGCAGACAATCAGCCATGAGTCCGTTTTTTTTGCAAATGTAATTGCTGTATCCAGAACTTCCGCCGGTCTTCTGCCCAATGAGACACCAAACCTTCCATCAAAATAGATATCATCAAATGAAATATTTCCTCCACTCAGGAATTGCACCATAAATGCCAGACAGATTCTGCTGACACATAGCATTTTTGAAAGAGAATCCTTGCATTTTCTTACCGGGACCTTATCAAAATTGGCAATTACCAGGCTAGATATTTTTGATGCCACAGAAATCGAATTTCTCTGATATATTGCTGTAACACAGGACTTACACCCTTCCCAAAACTTTTTAACTGCCCGTTCCTGTTTTTTCACACATGTAAAATCAAACAGAAAGTAAATGTCTTTCTCCAATTCATAGTAATTATCAGAAAACAATTTCTTAACACTACTTGTCTCGAATTCGGAAAAGTTCCGGGCAATCCCTTTAATACATGTTATTGATGGATACGCTTTCCGCAATGCCCCAGAAAGAACTGCTGCCCGGTTCCATCCCACATCCTGTGGAAGAAAGACAGATTTTGTTATATCTTCCTGCTCCACATCTTCCGGATCGAACAACAAAAGCTTGAAAACCGTTTCTTTATCTTTTAAAGATGCTGCATATCTTGCAAATTCTTTAGCAAAAAATCCACCAGCACCTGACAATCCTATAACGGATACATAAATATTCATATAATAATTTGGGGCAGCCATACGGCAGCCCCTACCTCCTTTCTTAGATCTTCAAAATTGTCTGACTTACAACTGATTGAACCATGGAACGTATATTTTCGCACTCTACATTAACACGATATATTGCACCATTAATGGTTACAACAATATACTCATGCTCCATATCCGGTACAACTGAAATTTTGTCATTCGAGAGTGCACGATATAACTGCTCAATGGCTTCTGCCGCCTTTTTTAAGTCATTCTTTTTCTGATCTTTCATAAAAAACCACCTTTCCCGTCGTTAAAACGTTAAAAACTGTCTATCAGATGTATTTTTTCTTTCATTTGGGATTTCATAATCCCATACCAGTCCTCAGAAGAACTGACATCTGTATCAAATATCTTTCCCACATCCGAAATCTCCACAAAACATCCTCCGGTTCCTGCCCTAAGCAGTAACTGAGGTCTTTTATCCAGAGACCCAATTACCCCATATATCCGGTTTCCTTTTTCATCCTTGTTATCCGTCTCCGAAAAAAAAGCCGGATAATAACAATGTGAATGAATATCCATAACCGGCCAGTACTGTGGAATCAGCCCCTGATCTGTTACTACAAGACCAGGTGCTGTTTTCTGTTCCGGGACCTCCAGAACATATTTTTCTGCTGCCGGATCATAATACACCCGGACCAGCACCTCTGTTTTAAACTTTTCTGCTACATCTGCAAAAAAACAGTAGAGGCTTTTTAAAATTCCCATCGGCATCTTTGGCAACCGATACTTGTACCATCCACCGTCATTTTCTCCAATCTTTGCCGCTGTCAGGGACACCGGTGTAGATTCCACACGGTACCTAATATCTTCCGACAGTACAAGGTTAAAGAGAGCATACGGCTGCTGAATACGTTTTTTGTACTCAACCTCATCTACCACCGTTTCTACACCCATGCAGAAGCCCCCTTTCTGGCGCCTTCAATTCTTGGGAAAAGAATCCGAAGTTTTTTGTCATAAAAAATCTTGGCAGATTCAGACGCGTATTCAGGGTACTTATCTGCACAAAATGCGAGAAGTTCTTTTTCTGATACTTCTTCTTTCCCTCCAAATAACTCCGGTGTAAGCGGAATTTTTTCAAAAATAAAGGAAAGCGTCGTATCCTTCGTCGGAAATTTTTCTGTTTTCTTTGCCGAAACAGGTTTTTTGTTTTCCGGTATCGAAATAACAGGAAGCACAATATTTTCTTTTTCCATATAAAGGAGTTTTGTGTGCTTTTTGTCATATTCAGGGTACTTCGTCTCGATATACTGCTGAAGAATGTTTGCATCAAATTTCACATCTTCTTCTACGTTGTAACCCTTTTCATTCAGGAAGCTTTTAAATTCCTCCTGAGTGACCTGAAAATTTTCCCTTCCATACAGGCATACTCTGACAGGGAATGAAAGTTCTTTGTTTCCAAGCACTTCCCAGTGAAATACCGGGGCAAGAAGTTTTCCATCTGCTGATGAAACAACTCCAATTTTTTGAAACGCAGGGTGAACCTTCTTTAACACATCCTCGACCACGGAAATATCTGCCATATCATTTTCATCAATAGCAATTCCCGAAATATCAATCTGGTGATTGGCAAGGAACATTTCAGACTCTTTAAGAATCTTTACTTTTCCTTTTTGAACTTCCTTTTCTGGATTGAAAGCAACCCATACCTTATCCCCTACAACGTCATAAGAAAAAACATCCTGATGAAATTCCCTTGCTACATCATGAATTCTCTCACGCAATGTTTTATCTGTTGTACTTCCGGTCCCCGTAATTAAAAACGGACGGTTAAAACCTGTATAAACCGTAAGGGGGAGCACAAGCTTTTTTGCATCTGTCTTGGCGGAGGCTGCTTTTTTCTCCACCTTCTTTCCTTTTTTCTGTTTGTTTTCCGTTTTAGATGACGTTTTTGACTTCTCCTCAATCTGGTCTTCTACTTTAATCCCAAACATTTCGAATAGATCCATTTTTTCCTCTTTCTCCCCGCATCTGAGACGGCGGGGCTGCCAATAAAAATTAAAATACTTCAGCCAGTACGTTTCCGGTTTCCATTAAAATGTTCTCCGGAAACTCATCCGTTCCTTTCAAAAATTCAAGAAATGCCCTCTGACTCAGGACATATTCTGGTGGATCTAAAAAATTTGATTCTGGCGAATACAGATCGTCATTTGTAGGCGATCCAAAAAATAATGCAATGACCTTATCAACATCTTTCATGACATTACATTTTGGAAGAGAGTTACCTCCCCAACAGATTTTTCCATTACAATATACATTTCCAAATGGATAATGATATAATGGAGAATCTTCTGTTAACTCTCCCTTGTAAACATACACTAAAGATTTGACCACCCGCTGTTTCTTAACCTCAATTACAAAGACCAGCCCCGGAACAGGCACACTATAACTGCTTGTCCCATAGATAATCTGCTGTAATCCTTTGGGTAACGCAATCGCAACCGAAAACGTATCCGGTTCATAAGGGTGTATTTTACCCTCATAGTATCCATTTGGAATCTGACCAATGGAAACCATTTTGTGTGAATCTTCCATTGAATCTGTCAAAAGTTCAATGTATTTCTTCATAGGAAGAATTTTCTTTACTGTCTCCCCAGAATCCGATGTAGCCTGTACATGTACCACGTCAGCTACATCATCTTTAATTTTTGAAATAAGCTGCATCTTATTTCTCCTTTCCGGGCCAGTGCCCTAAAAACCTACAGAACTCTTAGCCCAAGATTTGGCATTTCAAAAAAGTTCTCTACAATCTCGTTACGTCTTTCCTGAAGTGGTGTTTCTCCTCCAATATAGGTATCTATATTGGATAGAAAATACAGAAGCGTTTCATCCGGAATATCCGAAATATCCTCCATCCTTTCTGCATGAAAGACGATCCGATCAAATTGCTCATGAAGCAATTTGTCTTTTTTCTCCGCGTCTTCGAGTGGAAAATTATCCATTTCCTTGACTTTCAAAAAAAGATTTTTCATATAAACCTCCATTCCCGGACCAATAACTGATCCGTATAAAACATAGGATTTAAGACAGTAAAAAAAGCCCCTGCATAACGCAGGAGCATTTAATCTACCCAAATCCTGAAATCCATCCGACTGCTGCCAGATGTTAATATATATATAAACGAATACAATAATATCATACCACAATAAAATCGTGTTCTCAATAATATATTTAATCTTTATTTAATTTCTGTATTTTCCATTGAACAAATGGACGTTGAAAATTATTATACGAGAATATACTGCTACCGGTATCTGGATAATCCACTGAATATATCTCCGCACTTACCACTTGTAAAATCTATTTTATTGTTTTTAAAATATAAAAACCATTGTCTCACAAGTTAATTATTGACACTATAAAAGATCAAAAAATGCAGCCACTATTTCAGTGACCGCATTTTTCTTTACATCTCCTCTGCAATTTTGTTAATATCCGAAAATCGTGCCGGAATACGTTTTCTTGCATATGAGAGTGTTTCGTTGTAAAGAGAAGAATATTCACCATCATAATAGTCAATAAATCCTTCCCTGCTATAATGTGCAATATCAAAATGCAGGCTCAAAAACTCATACATAAGCTTTGACATCCTTCGAATTGAATTTGTCTTTTTCATACGAATCAGTTCCTTTTTTAACTTTTCATACGGATAGACAATATTTCCATCATACAATATGCCTGCCATTTTTGAATTCTGATCAAGAAGGTTCTGGATCAGTAACCGGTCCTTCGGTTCAATTCCAGTAAGTGGAAGATCCCGGACAGCCCGCATTGTTTTTTCCTTTAATGCAGCAGATCCATAAACCTCTATTTTCTCAGAAACATTAATAAAACTTTCAGCTGGTACTTTGCCTGTTTCTTTGCTTACCTGTGTTTTATTTCTTGTCGCACCAATCGAAAAAATACACTCAAAGATGGTAAGCTGACCTGTTACAGCCTTTGTAACCATATAAAACTCCTTTCAGGATTATCCTCAAAAAACCACATAAATTTCACCTATTCTATTATCAAATAGGCACAATTTGTCTCATAAAAACCATTTTTATACCGGATCCACAGCATACACATAAATACGCACCGGATAGTCCCCATTGCCATACGTCGTGTCAAATGCGATTCTGTAATGATCGCCAAATAATGGCTTAAGAAGGAAACGGTTATCGCCTCCCCAGGTTGGGTATTCATCCCGCAGCCATGCCGCCATATCCCAGTCATTACAGCCATACGGAAAATTACTTTGCAGGAAACGGACAATTTCATCAATACCAGCACAAAGCTTTTGATCAATTCTATCATCTTCCTCCATCCATCTTCCATACCAGCCATCACGAAAATATAACCGGTAATACCCTAAATACCCAGGTATTTCATTCAGCGGAGTTTCTTGCCTATCATCGCTTTCAAATCCAAGCAGACAGTTATTTTCATTCACATACCGTCTCAAATCCGTATCCTCAAGTTTTCTCGGACACCGGAACAGCTCCTGGTCTTTCTGACCCTTAAAATCACCAAAAACAATACTGGCTTCCTCTGTTTGGATCAGAACCCTTTCGTACTTCATCTTTATTACCATGATATTTTCCTCCTAAAAAACAACTGCACCCCTAAAGTGCATATTAAAAACTTTTGTCACCTCTTTGGTTATCAGTATCTGTACCGATACTGATAACCTTAAAATCCTACATTTTTTCTGCAGAAATCCGGCAGACAGCTTTGTTTGTGTGGATTACAGTAACCTGGCATGCATCCCTGTCATACCTGACTTCCGTAGTTTCATTCCTATCCTGATCTGCAATGGCAAGCTCTTTAACTTTATCCCACGCTTCCTTCTCTGATGATAATGTTTCCGGAATACGCACAGTGCAGGACTCATATTCAGAAGTAAACATGGTTTTAATAACCCAGTTTTCTACTGTTTCTATTTTATCGAATCCTTTCCCTAACACCTTTTCACATGACTGATATTCCACATCTCTGGAATTCTTCGTAAGCTGGTTCTCAACTTCATCACAGACAGCAATGTACTGCTCCGGGGTAAATTCCCGACTTGTAAAAGTAGCAACATAATTCCTGCCGCTATCCTCTTTTATGGCTCTGCAAATTTCCTTCACCATCTCCGGATCAAGATGAAATGTTTTGCCATCTTTTGTAAGATCCATGCCATATTCCCAAATGGAACGGTATGGGGTTGAATTTGATTGATTCTCCAGCTGTCCTGCACTTTCCTTTTTGATGACAATTTCATCTTCAACAATCTCCACCTTGGATAAGTCGAGATTGAAAGCGGGGGCAACCACATAGTCGCCGTTGTCCTGATCGCTGTCGCTGTAGACGTTGCCACCCGAGTAGACACACCACGCGTTGCCGCCACCATCGACAGTACCAAGCCACGCACAGTGGTTGGGAGACCCGAACGACTGAGCGTCTTCCGCTGCCTCTTTCAAAATTTGCCAGTAATTTCCGGAACCGGGTTCACCCCACTCCGTAAAACCGGCTTTTTCCCTGGAAACCAAATACAAACCTTTACCATAAGATGCAGATTTATCTTCTACATCCTTGAGGGCATCGTAGAGTGCCAGCATTTTGTCGTCATAAGCGCTGATATCTTCACCATCAATATCCGTTGCATAAAAATCATCAACTTTACCTCCAAATTTTAGCATTTTGAAACCAGGCCATGGTCCTGCGGTTACCCCATGGGATTGAATTACAGCATGATTTTTATCTACCTTTACAAAACTCCATATGTAACCTGCCAGCTTATAATTTTTTTCCATATCTAACATATCTTTTCTCCTTCTTCTGACCGTTGCCAGACAACCAGAGGTCCCCACGCACAGGAACCTCTTTCTTTAGTCCCTGATGCGTCAGGTTTTCGCTTTTAACTTTTAATTACAATGCATAATGCAAATTACTATGAATTTTACTGCATTTAAAATGTTTTTTTAAAAACTTCTTCACCTCTCTGCCTCTTCTCTTTATTTCATCCACAGATATATCATCCATAAAAAAAAGAGAACTCAATCTTAATACTTTATGGTTTCCCAGTTCACATGTTTTCGACTCACAAATTGTCAAAACAAGTTGAATTTCATAACTACTGATATCCCATATTTCTAACCACATATAATTAGGATTAGAATATTTTCTTATTTCTTCTAGGATCTCTTCATTAGACATTAAATTTTCCATGAAACCTCCTATAAACCTGCCTTAATATAAATCCATATAAATCAAAATTGCTTATTCAATGTTTATCCTTTATTCCACAAATGCGTCCGATTTCTGCCTCCGCAAATGCTTTAAACTGTTTAAAATTATAACCATCCGGAATATCCCTCCATTCTCGGCTTTTGCCAATAAGGAATCTATACTGTCTGAATACGAAATCATATTCGACAACCTTTTGGTTCCCATCTTCTAAATGTCCGGATTTATCCTGACATTGCACCCATACATAGCCGGGAAGGGTTTTTGATGAAATACTCTCATCTTGATCTACCTCTTCCGTATTTGGATTTAATAACACTCCAGGATATATAAACATTGACTTTACAATCGTAATCCTCTTGACCTTTGGATTCTGAATATCGTTTTCGATGCAGTAACTATCGAACAACTGAGATAAAACTTTTATTCCATCTTCTTTAAGAACCTGCGCAATGTAGAATGTTTTTTTATCCTGAATATTATCCACACTGACAAAATCAATATCTACGACCTGCCAGATTCCTGTCACATCACACTCTGTCTGAAATTTGTTCGACTTTAGAAAATCTATTACCTCGTTCATTTCTTCCTCTCTTTCTTCCTGCTACTTTCTGAACAGACAGAGGTTCCCACAGGGGAACCTCTGTTGCTCCCCTGTGGGAATTTGATACTACAACGTAAATACCGGCGGCATTGCAAATTCACCCGCCTTTTTCTCCTGATACCAGAGAATTTTTTCATTACCATCTTCGCCTTCCTGCATGCGGCATTCCCAGCGAGACAACGTATTCTTAGGTGTTAAATATATCAACTGATATCGTTTTCCAGTTTTCCTATCTTCCACCATGAAATGTTCCCTGTTATCTTCCACAACGGAAAAATGTTTCCACATCAGTACACGTACACCATGAAATGATGCACACGACTCCAATTCCTTTAAAAAGGCTTCTTCCGTTCCAATGCCCTCTTCGGCATTGATCTTCTTATCCCACTGTCTTCCCATTATGCAGCACCCCCTAACACAAGAAGGGCTTCATTAAGTGTAAAAATAACAGTGTTTTTTTCCGGTTGCCCGGCTTTTATACTGTTGACCCCTTGTTGCAGAACTGTCAGTATCTCTGAAATCTGCTGTGGGGTAAATTTCATTGCAGCTTTGAATTGAAATGGTTTTACCCCAAGGATCTTGGAAATTTCATAATCCGATCTTCCCTTTAACAAGGAAGCCTTGTATGTCAGGCGAAAGCTTCTTAAGAGAAGAGACAGCATACCAATGCCATTTTCTTTTTCATCAAAAAGTTTTGTCACATGGCTATACAAAGCCGGTCCGTCAAGATCCAGTAAAAAGTTTGATAATTCCCAAATCTGGACCTGAACAGAAGGGGTTATAAGCGCACGCACATCATCCTCCGTAATCTCTTTTGCAGAATAACATAATTGCTTGACTGCAATATTTACCGTATACAAGGACACGGTTTCATCTATTTCGTATCCTATGTATCTGATAAAATAATCAATTACAGAATCTTCCATACGGCTGTTCTTAGCCGTAACAAGTTTTGAAATCAACTTTTTAAGCTCTGGTTCTGCCACTTTGCCATATTCTTCGACTTCTTTCTTTTTTATCATGGATTTGAATGCATTTGTCCGTGTTTCCACAGATCCTGACACCACAACAATAAAAATAGTAGTTTCCGGAATATCAAGACTCTCCAGCATTTTCGTGTCATCACCGGTAAGCTTTTCCGTTTCCACGATGACAGCCTGTTTGTCTGCCATAATAGGATACCGTGACGTTGCCGCCACAGCCTCCCTTGATAATCCCTGATACCGTGAAACATTCATATCATCTATTTCCTGGATCAGTTGGTGCACTCTATTATTGATACAATAGGTTTCCACACCATATAAAACTAACTTCATATATACCTCCTATCTTCCCCCTGCAACTGTGCAGTATGGGGATATTCTCTCAAAACCACCAAATCTGTTATAAGCAGTTTCTACCATATAAAGATGCTCCTTTGCTCTGCTCATTGCTACATAAAGGACCCTTGTTTCCTCTTCCGACCGGACATCAAAATCTTCCATGCCATATATAATAACCACCGGAAATTCCTTTCCCTTGGAATCATGACATGTTAACAGATTTACCGCATCTTCACGGGAATCATACCCAACCCTTTCGTTAGAACCAAAAGCGATCATCTCTTTCATTACCTGATACAGACTTTCGAGTTTGACAATGCCTCTTTCTTCTGCAATCTCAACAAGATCATCCACCACAAGATGACTGTCTACGCCAAAACATTCTTTAATTATGAATGAAAGAGCCTCATGCAGCTGTCCATAAGCCAGTTTTTCAAAACAGAGAAGCAGTTTATACATTGCTTTTCCGAGGGGTGTTATTTCCCTGGAATATTTTTCAAGGCATTCTGGAGTAAGAGAAACCTTTGCTATCTGTCCTGACTGGACTAAATTTTCATATAGGCTGTCAAACCGATTTGCCTTTTGCATTTCTGTAATTCCAAGGACTTTAAGCATTCTGTACAATGCCAGATCCATATCCATGCCTCTGTAATACAAAGTCATAAGATCATAAATACAGCGAAAAACAGTGTCTTCGATCATATAATCTTTTGGAATAGACACTGGACACACTCCATCAAGTATCATAGTAATTTCATCCAGCCGCTTATTATTCCGGGCTAATATTGCAATATCCCCAGGTTTATACCCAGATTCTAAAGCTTTCTTGACTGTATCCCTGACAACCGGCGGCTGTACATCTTTCAGATATACCGGCGGCTGCGATTCGCCTTTTACATGCGCACGGAGCACCTTCTGGAAACGTACCTCGTTTCCATTTATCAAAGCTTCGCATAACCGGAGAATTTTTCCGTTTGAGCGGAAGTTGTCCTCCATATACAAAACCTTTGCACCCGGAAAGTCATCCTCAAATTCGAGCATAAACTGACTGCTTCCTCCCCGAAACTTGTAAATAGACTGATCATCATCACCTGATACCACGATATTTCCATGGCATCTTGCAATTGAATAGATCATATCTACCTGTTCCTGAGAACTGTCCTGGAACTCGTCCACCATAATGTATTCATACTTCTCCGCATACCGCTGGGAAAGTACAGAATATTCATCAAAAAGCTCATTAACCATACTGATCTGATCATCATAATCAATGTAGCCCTCTGCATCATACATGGCTTTATAACTCCGGTACACACGTATGATCCCATCCACATCGTACCTTTCCATATACTGCGTGCGGAAAGATTCTTCCCCACGTTCATAGATTTCCTCGAATTTACCATCAAGGAATCGGACAAGTCCATGCTCTCCTTTCGGATTTAGATACGACATTTTTTCAATCTTCGGCTCTTTTGTTAATGCTTTAAAAATCAGGTCGTATCTGTCAAGATCTTCAGCAAGTTTGATCCGCCGTCCAACATACAAAGGATTCTCCTTTAAAATAGAAAATCCCAATGCATTGTATGTCATAATCTGCGGCCGTCCGCTTAAACCGTATTGTGAAAGCTGTACTTCCACGCGATCTCTTATTTCCTTTGCAGCCTTTTTTGTAAAGCTTACAAACAGGATCTTGCCTGGCTTTACATGCACATCTTTAATCAGATGCATCATCCGGGCAACCAAAGAAGCCGTTTTCCCTGCTCCTGGGACAGCAACAACACACATTGGACCATTAACATGATTTACTACCTCCTGCTGCGACTCTGTAAGAGTAATTTCCTTTACAGAAGCCTTTTCAGTAGTGCATTCCGATTCTGTCTTACGAATAACACCATCCGTTTTACAGACATCTTTGTGCATACAATTAGAACAGTCGCGTTTTTCTGCTCTGGCCAACACAGATACCATCCGTGTAAGCAGTTTTTCAGTAGATTCTTTGGTAAAATCCGCCGAAATTACATTTTTTTCTGGACGATGTTCAAATTTTGGAGCTACAACAGTTCCATTGTCATCTTTTCCCCGTAAATACCACAATTCAACAGAAAAATCTCCTGCGATACTGTTTCTTGCAGCAGATGTTGCAACAAGAAGCTCTGGCGAATTTTCCGGCAGATTTTCCGGCTTCCTTGCCTTTGAGCTCTCCGTAGGCTTGCCATAATGCAAAACTACACAGACAGTTTTTCCGGTCTTATCCTGAAAAACAAAATCGAACTTGCCACGAATTGTTTTAATGGCAAGCCCTCTGTAATTCAGTGTCCGGACAAAGTTATTCTCATAGAAAACATCCGTCCGGATATTTTCCACTTCACGCGTCTGAATATACTCATACAGACGCAGAATTCTCTTCATTGAATTCTCCTTCGCTGACATAAATTCAGCATCACAAGAGAACCAATCCGGAGAAAAACCTTCGTAGAATGTACGCACAGCGCCCTCTACATTCTCTTTGCCAGCCATAATGAGTTTTTTAACCTCATTCACAGCTTTTACAGAAAACAAAACTTCCTTAGTTCCATCATAGGTAAGCCCCATTCTGGAAAACTCGAAAGATTTCCTGCACATTGCCAGTTTCTTCAATTCCTTTGGCGAAATGGCAATATTTTCTGCAGCTTTTGATTTTGCAGCAGCTATCATAAAAATCTCCTTTCCCGAATCCAACAATTGATCCGTAACAAAACATAGGATTTTGAGCAATAAAAAAAGCCCCTGCATTATGCAGGAGCATTTGAATCACTCAAATCCTGAAAACCACCTGACTGCTGCCAAGTGTAAATCTATATAAAAATAATACAATTACATCATATCACATTCAATTTGTGTTCTCAATAATTTGTTTAATCTTTATTTAACTTTTGTTATTTTTAATGCAAAAGGACAGGTACCATGCCTGTCCTTTTGCTGGAGAAATAATTAAGATTATGAAAAAATTACATTTTGCAGATTACCCATCTGCAAACGAATTATAGTCATAAACCCATACAAAAAGTCAAGCTATACCCACAATTTTATTACAACTGACTACTCCCACAGGCAAGCCTGTGAGTTTTTCGCCATAAATTTATAACCCTAGGTGTAGCAAGACTACACTGAATCAAAAATTCCCGAAAGATGTCTTTATGCAGCATATTCCCTCTCATAATCTTTAGGATTATGAACATAATTAAAAAATCATCTACATGATTAACTTCTTTTCTCTCCGACAAAATGGAATTATGGGGTAATTCTTTGAACGGACAAAAATGCAGGCATTCCTTCTATAATGCTATAAGGGACAAAAGTGTCATCACCCGGCCACACTGTAAATCGTATATCTGTTGCTTTTTTGTAATTATAAATTATGTTACCACAGCTCCTGTCTTTCACGGGAGCCATCCTGACGCTGGCAATCAGATATCCTTCTTTTGAATCGTATGTCTTAAGATAGAATATTTTTGATTTTTTCCCATCACTGTATATAGTAAATATTTTTTGCAGATCCTCCTTTGAAAATTGAGAAATCCCATCTTTCTTTATCTGACCTATATTTATGTGTTTGTATAATTCTGCAAAATCTCCTGCTTCATATAATCTACCCAATTTAACAACCACGGCAGCCGCCGGATCAGTCTTCAAATCGGACAATTCGAGAGATTCTATATTATTCTTCCCAGAATCTTGATACACTGTATCTTCATCATAACTATCCATTTTCACTACACCGTTTCCTGATAAGTTCGTTACATCAACATTTGATAAAATATTATCTGTCTCTTCATTTTTTTTCAGAGATTGCCTCTTGGTTCCTTTACTGTGTGTTGCAACAACTGCCAGTAAACATAAAATTATTATACCTGCAATTATGAAAATTGTTCTTTTCTTCATATTTTATTTTCCTTCCATTTCTGCAATCCTGTAAAACCTTTTGAAATCAACAGAATCAAAATTTCCCAGTATGTCGTCTGTCTGAGAACGAATATAGCATAAATGGTTACATCCGTATGGGAATTTTTCCGTAGCTTCATTTGAACACGTTGACACAACCGCATATTCCTTATTAAATCCAGCCACAACTCCCATTTGAATATCATTATCTCCTGCATTACCTGTTATGCAGATATCCCCTGTTTTCAGATTATTCATAGATATCTCCTGCTTAAAGGATTTTACTGAAAACTCTCCTTTGAGATCTTCCGGCGTATATCCAAGAGCATTTCTAAACAACCAAATGATATAACCGGGTCCGTCCACTCCATATCCGTTTCCCTCTGGATAATCACTATTGTCAAATCCATCTGTCTGCAGATCAAATCCAGTTTCGTAGCTTCTACCACCTTTAGAAAATGGAATTCCCTCATTAAATTTCATACAAAGTGCTGTTATATTTTCTTCCGGTGTTCCACCATACAAAAGTTTTTCCATCTTACTGTCTTCATTTAATGACACATCATTTGACCCATGACCAAGAATTTTTTCTTCGACTTTACTATACCTGTCGGTCACTTCCTTTTGCTCTTTCGCAGACATTTTATTATATGCATCCTCGGATATGCCCTCCCACAATATATTTCCATCGTTATCCGTGATCTTATGAAACATTCCGACTCCTTCTCCCCAATCTGCATCTTCCGTTCCGCTATTATCCGATTGCCCGGCCTGTTCTAAGTTTCCTTGCGTATCATACTTTGCCTGTGCACTATATTTATCCGAATCATATTTTTTCAAATTGTAATCCCTTTCGAATTTTGCCTTTTTATCATTGTTAGAAGCCAGAAAGAAAAGGAAAATAATAAATATTGCGGCCACAGCTGATGCCAGAATCACACAAATCACCTTTTTGCTTTTTTTCATTTCATATCACCTTCTTTTTTTAATACATTCAATCATTTCCATTAAATGAGAAAGAAAACCCATTTTTTCTTTCCCTTCCAGAATGAAAACCGGCTCCTGCCTGTATTTTATCGTATCGAAATGACCAAATATCAACAATACCTTCATATTCCTGTTCACTTGCCATAGCCTTGGCTATACGCTTAATGTCATATCCATAATGAGCCATACTTGCTGCGAACAGTACCGAATTTAATATAGAATTTGACGTATTGCGCAAAGAAATATGTGATCCATCTGAAAATCTTCCTATTAACACTGCTTCTGCTTCCATAAAATTTTCCAAAAATATTGTTTTTCCGTATTTATGCAAAGATCCCTTTAATACATCCATAGTAGGATGCATCATGCTTATTTCTAGGCAATGGTCCTTTTTCTCCTTACCCTGCAGCAACTTTCCAATACGAGCCATGGAAATAATTTCCTTCTCTATGTTCTCTCCATTTTTTCCTTGTAAAACAATTTTCCAAACACAAACAATATTTACATTATGATATTCCCCCCGCGGTACCGAAATTAAAACACCGGACTGATTATACTTGTCAAAATTATATGCGCATAAAAGATTTCTATTTGGCCACGGGGTTCCGGTTTTACACCGCTCCACATGTATAACATCTTTAAGATCTGGAATGTCAATATATACCTCTGCCTCTGATGAAACAAGCGCGTAAGGACAATACAATTTAGGTGTAATTTTCATTACAAAATCATTATCAAACGATTTTCCCATATGAAACTTTTCAATAATATCCTGATACCGTGTTTCTCTCTCCTTGCCGGATTTATCCCTATTCCCGACTACATCAAATCCATTGATAAAATCTGGTTTCAGGAAACAACTGTCCGGCAGCAGTATTTCTTCCAGGTCGAAATCCGGCTGAGCTTTCGTTTTTAATGAAATATCCTTTATTTCAAAATAAAAGAAGTGATCCACATTTTCTCTGTTCTCATGTTCTTTTTCACCTTTAGTCAGACACTCAAGCATCTTTTCCCCAAAGCATAAGATTGTGACATCATCAAAGACTGTTGGATCATCTGCATCGGCTCGTTTTACTGCAATCCGAACTCTATCCCCTAGCTTAAATTTTCTTTTCAACATATTCTGATTTACAATCTCATAATAGGGTTCCCCCCACTGGGAACCCACTCCTTTATGATATTGTCCTCCATTTGAACTAAACTGTTGCAATTCTTCTATCCAGGTCATTTTTATCCTCCCATATATCTGATCTTCTATTTCGTATGTTATTCTCCTGGTCCATATATCGTATACATTACTTTCGGATGTCCATTTAAACAACATTCTGAATAAATAAACTGTGGGGTATACGCTTTTGCATAATGCTTTTTCGTTGAATTATCATTCGGGTCATTGACGAGTACCTTTCCATCTTTTGTAAGCCCACGCAGACATATATAATGTCCATGCTTTGTAAATTCCTTCGTTGTTCCATATCCGGATGTCGAAACAATTACTGGATGACCAGCTTTTAAGGATGCGACAATTACATCTGCATTTACCGTCTGCTGCACGGCCCGGCACCCAAAAGCCTTGCAAGCAGCCGGAATCATTTCCCATTTTTGACCAGCTCTTGGATCATAATAGCGATTACCTACAACGTCCACAATATCGTTTGGATAGACACATTTCTTCGTCAGGTAAGAGATTACCATCGCTACCGAAGTCGCTCCACATCCAGAACTTGATATCGTTCCGCCGCCAAATGGTCTGTTCCCCCATCTCGCATCCCACTGTGTGTATAGAGGAATACTCATTCCACCGCAATTATTGGGTATTTTTATAGATGCCGTAACACCTGTCAACGGTTCATAATTTCCACTTGCACTACCTGTTCCAGCCCCGTTATAAGCATTATTTTCTGGTAAGAAAGCATTACTTCCATCATATTCAACAATGTCTGTAGCAATTGACGCTATATAATCATAGTATTTAGGAATTGGCTTTCCATTTGGAAGAAGTCTGATAAGGGTTTTAAACCAATCCCCATCATATTTATTCCAGTAGAATCTAACAACTGTCTCCCATCTGTCGAGACGGACTACATAGTTTTCAATAATATTCGGCCACTTATAAATGGCATCATACCATGGACCTTCTACCTTATCTATGCTGGATATCGGCGCATACCACGACCACTGTCCTGATTCTGTGTTTGGATCTCCTGTAACCTGTTCTCCCAGATTTGGAAGTGCCGCACACTCCCCATAGGTATACTCCATTTTCTCATCTCTTACTATATCGAAATTATAGAGATATTTAGGCTCGAACTGCATTACAAGTTCTTTTATCTGATCCGTTGTAAGCGAAATCCTTCCATCTGCTCCAAGTGTTCCAAAACCAACCGAAACATCAATAGAAGCTCCACCCACATAATTTCCATTATTTAAATCCGTATAAGTAAACTTTTTACCTGTAAAATAGGTTATAACCCTTGCCGCATAGGCAAGATGCGTGCCTGTTTTTACAGAATTATTCTTTATCCATTTCTTAACATTTCCCCCACCTTGTTTATATGCAGAGATGGAAAGTATTACATCACCGTTAAACGTCTTGAAATGTTCTGACAAAATACGGGCGCATGTATGTATCTGTGCTTCCGGATTCCATATATCCTCTTCGCTATATCCGAGCATTTTAACAGCATATCCTGTCCATGTTCCTGGCATAACCTGACATAACCCACGCGCCCCGACCGATGATGTAGCTTTCGGATTCCATCCGCTTTCTGTTGTTATTACTGCACGAATCAGATCTTCTGGCAAATTATACATTGCCGCATATTTTTCTATGTATTTTCTATATTTTTTTTCCTGTGAAGCTTCGTATTTGTTTTGTGCTACCCATCCAGCCTTAAACGGTCCTAGATCTGTATTTATTACGGGTGAAGCATCAGCCTGAGAACCATCTTCGGAATCTTCGTCTCCATTTGATTCTTTTGTATCCGGTTCCTGCGTATTTTCCAAAATTTCAGAACTACTGCCATTTTTCCCTTCTTCAATCAGCTGGTAGTTTTTCCCATAATTCTGTAGGGTTTCTTCTATAGCTGTAATATAAACCGTCTGCCAGTTCACAGAATGAAATTCATACTCATAATCCTTCGTTGAAACAGGATAATCCTTGTATACATACTCGACTTTGGTTTCAGTCTGCGTTGTCGTTCCAGATGAACCACCACCGGAAGAAGATTTACCAGACGAACCTTTTGAATTCTTGGCTGCTTTCTTTTCATTGCCTCCTGTCCCATCATCTGACGTGGTTGTAGTAACCGTATATGTGTGTTTCATCTGAATTTTCTTATCTGCAGACTCATACGTTTCATTAAATTCCTTACAGGCTTTAAATATTTCCTTCAAAGAATCTCTTTCTATCATCATCTGATCAAGCATTTTATCCGTAAAAACTTTTTTATCGTCAACCGCTTTTATCAATTCGTCAAGGTTATAACTGGATAGATCCGCAAGATCAATCTGGTCTTCTATAAGCTTTCCTGTCACAGCATCTTTGACACCCGCAATTTTTTTTCCAATGGCATCTTTAATGATACCTCCTGTGAAATTTACGATTCCAAATAATCCTGTTGCAAGAATTATAATGATCAAGAATGGAAGTATGCTTAAAGCAAGAACCATAATAAGTTTTTTCTTCATTTTGCGCCCCTTCTTCAATTTTTAATGATTTTAGGAATAAACTATATGGTTTTGTCAATCCGAAAAAGAAAAGCCAAACAAAATCTGCAATGACTTTGTCTGACTTTATGAGAAATGTTTCTATTTAGGAAAAATCTTTCCATGTATTTTTCGCAGGAACAAGTCTTAAGCCGCTTCCACCAGCTTTCGGTGGCATTAACTTCAAAAACTCTCTTGCAATACTTCCTTCACAGTCACATACAACTGTATCCGACGTATAAATAGCATCCTGAAAAAGAGGATTATCCAGTGCACCACTGCTCTCTGCAAGATTCTTAAGTTGCACCATACCCTCCATATTTTCCACGATAAAGCACATTTTAAACCTTGTTCCGTATTTACTTCCGGCTTCTGTAATAGCATTCGCCAATTTTTTCATTCTCTCTATGATTCTTTCCTCATTTTCCTCTGCTGTAATAATTTTGGGATTATAGCGGAAAAATGATGGTTCCAAAATCATTACAAAACCATCCTCGCCGCCTCCGTTAAATTCAACAATCCCATATGTAAAAGCCCTAATCTCTTTATACTTATCAAAGCCATAATCTCCGTTTAATGCTTCACCGGTACAACCAGGAACCATAACCAGACTGGATGCAACCGATATTGTCGCAAGTCTCTTTAAAACCTCTACATCAACTCGAAATACCGCATCCCTGTCATACGCGGTATTTACCTGTAGCTTATTCCGGAAATAGATCCAGCCATACATCGTACATGAATACAGTACAATACGTTTCCTATCCTTTTCCGTAACATAATCAAAAGAACAAAGCAACCCTTTGTCGAGCAGCTTTTTTATTATTTTCCCCATCACATCCATGTTCTTCTTCGGATCAGCTCCCACACAAGGAATAAGCTTGTGTGGAAATATCTTATGCTGCCATTTAAGCTGATCAAGAATCATGTTGCGCGTTGCATGCCCGAGCATATGCACCGTCTGCAAGACCACAGCCAGACGAATACACTGATCTGGATCATCCACCTGATGGATCATGTCAAAAAAATCAAACTGACTTACACGGTGGGAATCTCCCTTGTTTACCCTGTAATCCATTTCGGGATAATAAACAAACCGTCCATCCTTATTTAAAGAGGTCGTCAGCTCCTTGGAGAGCGATCTTTTTTGTCCATTTTCTGTCTCCGGCAACGTTATCGCCTCCTTTACTCATTTACCTGCTGTTCCTTTTGTACATGCTTCGATTCCGGAACCTCATCAACTGTCCGCACTCTAAGGTCGTGGTCCTCTTCACTGACTTTTCTTACGACTCCGATATAATATTTTCCTTCTTCTACATGGATTCCAGTTTCTTCCTCTGGATAGTAACAGAAAACATTAATTTCTGGAAGGCCCTCAATTGATCCATAATAGCGTCCATCCTCCCTTCCGTTACACCGTACCCTGACTGTCATGTTTTTCCCCATCTTTTGTTCAATTCCTGCCCATGGATCAAAATCAATGGTATCTCGCCGCGAACATTCATATGCTGTGTCTCTTCCCCATATCTTTTTTTCTGTGACAACAACATCAATAACCATTCCCGGCTCTGCAGCATAAAGCAGTGATTTAGTATATGACTTGCTCCAGTTATTTTTGTGAACATATCCTAAGATCCCAAGGCCTCCGATGTTAATCACTGCAATGGAATAATCTTTTTGTTTTGTATCTTTGGTTCTTCCAGACACAGAAACGACAACCGCCGGTACACGGATATACTCCCTTTCCTTCAATCCCTTCTCGATTTCAGAAATCAGGTTCTCTCTTGGTCCAGAAAGCGCATTTACCATGGATACATGAACTTCCTTCTTTTTTTCATCTACTTTTGTAACAACGACCGGGCATGGAGAAAACAGATATTTTTCTAAGGCTTCATTGTATATTGGAGAGTGACTGAATCCATCCACATTTTTAGTAGACATTATGATTTTAATTTTCCCATCATACCCAACAAAACCTATTTTCCCCTGAAGAGCAGAAAACTGCACATCCATAATCTCCTTGCTATTCATATACTGTTCGTATTTTTTTATTGCGCTTTCATCGGATGCATTTTTAATATGCACTTCTCCGGAATACGTCCTGATCTTAATACTATCCTGAATTTTTTCAGTACCAGCTTTCTTATCCTTATCCAGATTTTTCTCTGATTCTGTGGATTCTGCTGTTAATTCCCCCTCTTTCTTCTTACTTTCCTTTTTTACCTTTTCCGTTATTGCGGTATCACCTGTTTTCTTTCCTCCAGCCTTCACTTCCTCTTTTGGCTCCTTGTCATTTGTTGTACCTTCTACCGCTGTATCTACAGCATTCTCCTTCTCATTCACCATTTTTTCGCTCATAATATTCCTTTCTTTCCTATTTACCTAGGCTTTGTATCATACTCGGTGCAAAAACAATCAGAAATGTTATCCCGGTTACCGTCACCCCGAAAAACAAAATACAAAATTTCCTGATTTTCGGCAATTTAAGAAACAAAAAATTGCCTAGAATAGCTATTACCCACCCGACAATGATAATACTGATTGCAAAATCGCAAAATTTGTAATAAATTAAATACCCTTTGTACAAAATTTTCTGCGTCAGGCCGTTAATTCCTAACTCCTGTGCTTCTGCAGTTTGCTGTTCTACAAGATCATATGCCTGTGTAGCCTTCTCCCCTATCTTTTTCTGTGTAAGTTTTGCACTTTTTTCTGCATCCTTTTTTCGATCCGTGGTCTGTTCTTTTGCTTTTTCCGCGGCCTTTTGCTGTGCTCTTTGATCTGCCATCTGCTGTCTGCTTCCATCAAAACTGGCAGAAGGTGCACTATTTCCGCAACCTGTCAACAGAAACACAAAGGTTGCCAACATCAAAACTGCGCACATCATTTTCTTCATATCTTATACACTTAATAACCCCTTTCTTAATTTTGAGCGAATTATAGTCATAAACCCATAGAAAAAGTCAAGCCCAAAAAGTTACGCTTTATTACGATGATTTTTCTCTTCTTTATTTCCAGACAGAAAAATTGAAGGATATCTTGTAAAATTAAATTACTAAATCAAATTTTCCCTGAAGGCTGGACCTTATAATGTAATTCACATCAAACTGTAAATTTGTATCAATAGTTAATTTTATTATGTAATACATATGTAGTGTATCGTAGTGTATTACATTACAAAATAAGCTATGCAAAATTGTAAGTAAATGTTATAATTATTTAAATAAAAAATTTATGTAATACATTTAAACACTTTGTAGTGTATTACAGAAAGGAGAAGTTATGGCAGGAGAATTAAAACCAAAATCTTTTAGAATTGATGACATTACTGCAGATAAATTTAAAGAAATATCTGCTGATATTGGCGGGAACCAACAGGAAACCCTTTCCAAGTTAATAGAAGCCTATGAATTTCAGGCGGGAAAAGCAATTTTAACCGATAAGAAAAGTGATATTGAACAATTTGAAAAATATGTCAATTCTCTGACACGTATGTATATGGGTTCCCTTGAAGATAACCAAAATCTTACAGAAACCATTCGCACAGAATTTGATGCAATGTTGAAATCAAAGGATGTCACAATTCAGGATTTGCAAGAACAGCTAAAAAAGTTAAAACAGACAGAAAAAGAAGCAACCGATGAAGCAAATTCACTTTACGGAATAAATGAGGAATTACAAAGAAAAATTGAACTGCTCAAAAAGGAATCTGATGCAAAAATCACCGATCTCAATATCATGCTTAGCGATAAAGACAAATTAAATCAGGCTCTCGCCACATCCTATGATGAACTAGAAATAAAACTGGAATCCATGATGGATGAGCATAAGAATTTTTCTATTTTATCTGACAAATATGAAACCTTGAAAAAAGAAAATGAAGGCTTACAGAAAGAGGCCGACAAAGCCGCATCCATCATAGAGGACATGAAATCTCATGAAGCGGAGGCTGTGGAACACTGCAAAGAAAGAATGCAAATACAGCAGGATAAAGCTCTGCTAAATGCTGAAAAGGAAAACCAGGAATCGATCCAGTCACTTAAAACTAAATATCAATCAGATATTGATAAATATCAGCAGAAATACTATGAGATCTTAGAAGAATTACGTTCAACGCAAGCAGCACTCACAGCGGCACAAACAGCGGAATCCCCTGAAAATAAAACTGCCTCTTCGTGATTCATCATCTTATATTTAAATGCAATAAGCTATCAACCCACAATTAAAATCAGGTGGTGATTCTCGGTTAATAGATGCCAAACGAGAATTACCACCTGATTAGCTATACTGAACAGAAGCATATTTCCACTTGAATTACTTGGTCATAATATCCCTTATCAAACTTTAACCAAACGCATGTTTTTTTATAAGGAGATTCTGTTGATTTAAAAGAAACTCTTTCGATATTGTGAGTGTTTTTATGTTTGTGTTTCCTGGGCTCTCATACATCAGACGATTAAGATATTTTTCCATAATCGTTCTAAGAGACCGTGCGCCTGTCTTTTCCTTATAAGCAAGTTGAGCTATATAATCCAATGCTTCATCTTCAAAAAGTAGATCGATCCCGTCAAAAGCAAACAATTTTCTGTACTGGGACACGAGTGATCCCTGTGGTTCTACAAGAATCCTTTTTAATACATCCGTTGTAAGAGAATCCAATACCGCTTTAACCGGAAGCCTTCCCAAAAGTTCCGGGATAAGACCAAATTTCTCCAAATCCTGTGTTTCTACATATTTTAAAGGGTTTTCACATACATCTTCTGAATCCTCAGAATCCTTCAAAAAACCAATGTTCTTATTTTTTTCGCCTAGACGTTCTTTAATGATCTCCTCAAGATCAGGGAACGCGCCTCCACATATGAATAAAATATTAGATGTATTCACTATTTTTGTAGAATTAGTAAATGTTGCCACTCCTACGCTTTTTGGTGTTGTCGTGATTTCCACCTTACAACCTTCAATAAGAGGGAGCAACGCCTGTTGAACCCCTTTCCCACCTACAACACGCTGCGTTTCTGTAGATGAGCTTGTCAGTTTATCAATTTCATCGATAAAAACAATACCCGACTCTGCTTTTTCCACGTCATTCCCCGCTTCCATAAGAAGGCTTTGGATGCAGCTTTCCACATCATCACCAAAATAGCCCGCTTCTGTGAGTCTCGTTGCCGGCACAATAGTCACTGGAACATCCAAAATTCTAGCAAGTGTTCTCACCAAATGGGTTTTTCCACATCCCGTCTGTCCCATCAATAAAATATTCGATTTTTGAATGTCCGGATCATTTAGATTTATCCTTTTATAATGGTTATAGCTTGCCACAGCTAACAGTTCCTTCGCCTGTTCCTGTCCTACCACATATCTATCGAGCTGTCTTTTGATTTCTTTGGGATACAAACGTCTCCTCCTATTTTCCTTATTTTCACCCGATCCCATAAAGTCATTTGAGAAAAAACTTCTTTCCTCATCAGATTTTTTAATTTCGCCAGTATTATCCCATTTTTCCCCATCAAAGATCATGTTCAACTTTCTGCCGCAGGTAGTACATATCTTTTTCCCTTGATCAAAAGTAATGAGATCGAAATCATCTTTCTGATCTCCACAGATGCAGCATATATTTTTTTCTTCTCTATTTCTCATATCTGGTCTCTCCTAACCTTTTGATTTGTTTTGTCCTGATTATTTAGAATTGGTATGAAAGAAAAATAACACATTTTGTTCCCAAAGAAAAGGAAAATAGCGGAACAACTTCAAATTTTATTCATAAAATAAAATGCAGCTGTCTTGCCGGCAGCTACATATATTCCTCATTTATATAATTTTTTTATATCTGGATGCGGGTGATCTATATCAAGATCCGTCCACGAATATGGACCATTCATAAAATTGACATATATATAATCTTTTAATTCCTGTATACGAATAAGTCCTTTCCGAAAGTCTTCCACTAAGAAGGAACGGTGCCATGGTCTGTCAGGCGCAGTGAAATATTCGCATAAAAGGAAACATCCCTTATACCCCGAATATTGTTTTGGCCGGCATATTAGCCTTTCCGGACGTCCTGGACTTCCCTGCTCACCAATTTCATTTGTTTCATTTATGAGATATATTTTACCAATTTCCGGTACTGGTTTATCATAATACGACTTCATAGAATTTGAAACAGCACGATCTCCGTGTATTCCCACGAACCTGGCCGCAGACATTCTTTTTTTATCACATATTATTATTTCATCATTTTTATCCAAAACGTTCCTCCTTGCACAACATATATGTGCCATTTATCTAATGTATACTTTTTTGCATTTACAGGCAAAATAATGCCTTATTTTCGACATCCTCTTTTTCACTTTCCCCAAGAGTGGAATTATTAAGAATATCCAAAAGCATTCCCTTAAAACCAACCGATAAAGATTTCATCTGGAAAGTTCCATAGTCAAGTTTTAAAAATTCCACAAAATCCCCTTCATTTTGTGGCACAATATATACTTTTTGCGGATTTTTAAGTTTTTCACCAATATATCTCCAATATTCACTAACGCCCCAAATTCTTGCTTCCCTTCCTGTTCCGTCATAGACATAGTTATATGTCCCCGCAGGTGATTGCCCAATACACTCATACATAGTTGCAAGCTTTGTCATGGAAGATCTTGTAGAGTTAAAACACATATATACCTCATTAAGATAATTAGCATATTTCAAGTAGTTGAAAAGTGAATTATTTTTATCGCAGAAATCATCAAAAATAATAACGGTCTTATATTTATCTATATTTTCTACGAGGAAGTCCACATTCTTGGTAAATGTAACCTCGTGCATATTTTCCTTCTCATTTTCCACGCTATCCCCATATACTCCTATAATGAGTGATGAACTGTTTGACAAATCAACAACTAAAACCTTCTCCCTTGACAGCATTGCAGAAGCAAATCGACAGTATACATCTGCCCTGTCCCCCCAAAAGGCAATCGCCTGTTGGCTTTTTATCTTTCTTTCTTTTTCGTGCTTTATCAAGGTCATTCCTCCCATCTGTCAAAATTTTCACAAAAAAAGAAACTACTAATTTTATACCATTTATTTTATATAAAATCACATCTGACTTTTTTGCATTTTTACAGTAAAAGTATTTCTTTCATTATTTTCCTTACTTCGCGTGGCATTTCCAATGTATCGTACATAGGAAGATAACAGGAAAACATTCCATTCATTAAATTTTTCAGATCTCTGATTTTTCGTCCAGTAACATTATTAAATACAAAAATCCACTCTGCCGTTTCTTCATCCGATAAATTTTTCACAAAAGTAGCGAGCAGTCTCAGATACTCATCGTCACCCCAGCACATCATAACCTTATACTGCGCACGCTTAAGATCCGCTATCTGCTCAGATTTCAAATCAGAATATACTCCCCCATCAATGATCACATACTGATTTCTTCCATAAGAGCTTTCATAGTCGCTTTCAATTCGAACCAGTTCTATTCCTTCATCAACTTCTGACTCAATTGCCTCTGGAGATTGTGTAATCACACATGAATCATATCCTTCCATGTTCAGATAATTTGCAATACCGGATGAAAAATGCGAGCATCCACATCCATGTTTTAAAGATGTAACAAAAACTGCGGCAGTACCTATACGATTCTTTCTTTCTCTTTCTGGGGTATCGTCAACCCTTTTCCTATTTTGCTTTTTCTCCTTCTTTTGGCTTTTTCCAGTTGTATAAACAGAAAGTTCATTTTTTAAACTTTCATAACATTCTCCCGAAAATGGATTGTCCTGGTTTTCTGCGAATTTACATGCACTACCTAAATTTTCCCACTTAGGATCACTTCTTTCTCTATCGGACACCCCTCTGATAAGGTATACAAAATCAGCATCAAGTTTTGAAACCTCCTTCATAAATGATTGCAACTGTCCCTGCTCCCACGGAGCTGAACCCGCAACCACAAATCTTTTCTGGCATTGTTCAATCATATCTTTTATATTTCCAGCATAAGGTCCAAAATCCATTACCACAAAATGATACTCATGAGGTGTGAGTATATCCTGTACTCTTGATATTGCATCCGGGTAATAATCTACATTGCAATAAGAAAAGAAATTTTCTTTCCACTTAACACTCTGATATTTTGCAATTGCATTTAATGACTTACCTTTTGTTTGAGAACAGTCTACAAAGGCAACCCGATAACCATATGCAGCCAGATACTCTGCTGCTATAATCGCCTGATGCGTAACCCCGCATCTCTTCTGTACGCCAACAAAAGCTATTTGTACATTAGAAAGAACGTCTGATAAATCAACCCCTGTCGATATTGAAATGTTCTTCGAGCCACTATATTCTGGCTCTGCTTCTTCTTTATCCTCTTCCGGCTCATCAATATCCTGCTTTTTAACTATTCCAGCTATTTTCCCTTGAGTTTTCTTCATTAAAGATTCAATTGCGGAAAATCTGCCTCCTACCTCTTCCTTTCTTTCATTATTTTTTCCACTGTTGTTATCATTTTCTATGTCTTTTTCTTCATTTTTTGGAAAATCAGATGCCTCCGAAAGAACACCTCGGTTCAAAGGTATACTCTGATCAATAACCTCCTGTATTTCATACGGAAGCATTGATTTAATAGTAAGGAAATCTGTTTTGCTTACACGTTCTTTTATGTATACAGCTCTCTCCGGTAGTTCATCTTTTTCTCCTGATAGAATATATTCTACACATTGCTCTATATTGGCTCCATTTGTATTTTCCATGGCATCCTGGATGCGATAATACGACTTGGCCAATTTACGGCTACGTGGATCAACGATTAACCGGGCAACATTTTCACCCATGGCATCCTTTGCATATATTGCATTGTATATACCAAGGTTAAAAATCCCAAGTATCTTTTCCGTACCCTCTGTTTCATTGTTTAAAATTGGAATTATTGTAAGATCATTTTTAATATCAATGATTCTTTCAAAATCTCCAACCTCATAAGGACTTTTTGCTTCCAGTGCCTCTGAAACAATTACAACAGAAGTATCTGTGTTCTCCTGCAAATAACGCTCTACTGCGATTTTACCTATCCGGAGCGCATAAGATTTTATATCCGCACCCATTTCATTAGCCATTTTGACAAATTCACGGGCATCTGCTTCCTGCATCCCATATACGCCTAATAATAGCTTCATATTTCCTCCTGTTAAATTAAAGTTCATCTTTTGCATATAGACTAGGCATAAACCCATAGAAAAAGTCAAGCACCAAAAGAAAATCCTTGCAAATCCTTGCAAATTGATTCATATCTCTTGTAGATCACCCTTAATATATGATATACATTTATATAGAAGAAACTCTTTCTTAAGGAGATATTATGAGTCCATTATCAACGAATTACACTAAAGAACAGCAAGAAGAAATTTCCAGTTTACGCAACGAATTATACGATTTGCGCCAAAAAAGAGATTACCTAATACACAAAATTGCGGCAAACGATCACTTTGCCCGCACGAATGGAACAAAATTTCCATCAGGGAATATCTATTCCAGACATTATGTGTATGATGATAAGCTGGAAGACGAGAAAATCACCGATTATAACAACTGGAAAGATACATTCTTTTTCGTTCATAGGGAAATCGCATCTGAGTTAACACGATCAGTAATGACTAAGGAATTTACGGATCAGTTAGCACTCTCTCAAATAAACAACCCTTTTCGCAGCAAACCTGCTGATTTTGCATATGGGCAATACCTTTCATCTGTAGAAGTTGCCTTCCCTGATCCAGCTGGTCCAAGGCTTCTTCTTGCTGATCCCTGCGGCTCACTGTATACAGATCCTATCCCGGAGCTGACTCTTTCTGATGCGCAAGAGCTTGTAGGGAAAATAGTGATCGCCAGGGTCGGACATCAATACGGTAGTGACCGTCACCCTGTCAAGGATTTGTTTGATACCGGATATTTCAAATATGATCCTGCCTTAGATTAAAATGCCCCGCAACTACGATGTTGGAGACCTCTTAGCACATATAGTAAATCATTTATGGTAAAATTTATTATAGAAAGAAATGGTGGCCGATAATCGACCACCACAAAATAAAATTGTTCACTATGCTAAAACCTTCAATCGAACTTATATTTCCCGCCATATTTGCTTGTGAGGACATCAGGCGCAAAATTTTTATCATAATAATTATGTAATGCCGTATTATTTCTTTCCCTCAATTCATTTAAAATCTTAGGGTCCATATTTTCACTCTTCACATTCACATTTTTGTCAAGATATGGCTGTGATAACTCCATTGCATGCTTAACACAATAACGCGACATTTCTTCCTTCATTTCCTTCGGTGAAGCATCCATCTCTTTGACAGAATTATATACACCATCCATATATTTTTCCATGTCTGAATTCTGGTCACTTGTCATATATTGCTGGAACTGTTGTAAATTCATGGCATTAATCTCTTCTTCATTTATACCTGACATGGTAGCCTGATACATGGACTGTGCCCATTCCTTTCGATAATTTTGCATTTCCTGTTGTGCTAAACGATCTACATCCTTGCCACCAAAACCTTCTGTTCTGGCACCTGGTATTTTATCTGCAAGTTTACCACCCAAGGCTGATCCTGCAAGACCACCGACTGCGCCACCAAATGACCCACCTGCATCCATTCCGATGCCCATCGCCTGTAGTTTCGTAGCCGGTGAAAAAAATGTCGTTGCCATTCCGGCAACCGCCGCTCCACCAACCATGCCTCCTGCACCAAGCAATGCCTTACCAGCTGCTCCACCAAATTGCTGCAATGAACGCTTTCTGTAAAGTTCTGCTTTTTTTGCCGGTGAAAGGTTTTTAAACTCAGGACTCTCAAAATTAGATGTGTTTGCATATTTTTCAAGAAGATCCTGATCTACACCAGATTGTGTTCCGCCATAACCAGATCCCCCAAATTCGCCAGATCCTCCAACGCCATCTTTGTATGCTGCGTTAGCTGCATCTTTTCCAAACGCTTCTGGAGGTACTCCATACATTTCTGAAAGTTTTCTCACTCCCTCAGCATAAGAATTTACACCAGGCATTTCCTTTTCCCCAGGAATTGTCCCTCTTCCGTCTGCACTGGGTTGTACCCCATAGCCGTTTTGCTGCTTATATTGATTCCATGCTGTCACCTTCTGATTCTCATTTCTGGCAGCCTGTTCCTGATTCATTTTAGCCATGGAGCGATCCCTCATTCCTCCGGCAATTCCTCCGCCAATTCCAGCTGCCAACCGTGCTGTTCCACCAATGGCACTTCGCGCAAAACTCATTGCACCCATCATAGTTGCAATACCTGCCATTTCCATACCCATATTAGTATGGATTCCCATTGCCCCACGCAATTGCATTCTTGTCGGAATAAGCATGGAGCAAATAATTAGCTGCAAAACATGCACTGCCTGCGAAGATCCCAGATGACTAAATGCAAGTGGAATAAACAAAAGCATAATATCCGAGATAGGAATAACCATGGAAAAAAGAAGCGATTTCCACCACTCACCAAGAGCTTTTTTGTCAAACTGCATGTTCATGCAAACAAATGGGAATGCAAAGAAATACACAACATAAGAAAGAGCCAATCCTACATACTGCAATCCAAAATAAAGGTTCAGAAGTAATGTCCCTACATACATTGCCGTATTCATAAAGCTTTGTTCTGCATTTTCTTTAAACATATCAATGAGACTTAATGAACTAATATCCATATTTAAGACATCTTTTCCCAAGGAAACAGCTGTCGCATATAAACCAACATCCCGGATATACAAAAAGACATCTACAAAATACGGCATTGCCGTCAACATAACAACCGCAAGTGCAAAAGATCCGATAGAGTCCTTTAATGCCTGAATTGCGCGCTGTGACCCTCCTGCATATGTAGCGGCAGCAAGTTTTCCCATAACTATGACCAAAATCAGAATATATATTATATTTCTCATAGTTGTATATGCAGCTGCTGCAACCACACCATATGGATTCCCTGGTCTTAGTTCAAAGGTGAACAGTGCCACATTATACCCATTCATTGCAATTCCATGACCACCTACTCGCCCTAAAATAACAGTATCCAAAGTCATATGAATATTATTGAAAAATTTGTATCCCCAATCGCCCATTGATTTAAAAAAAGCAATCAGAAGCCCTTCAACAACACCAGGATCTTTGTCCTCATCTTTATCTTTTTTTATTTTCTGTGCATCACCGTCGTATATGCTATTATCCAGTCCATTTGTCCAGCTTCCCTTTGATGCCCCATCTGATACTGATTCTTTATCCTCTTTTTTCTTTTTATCATTTCTCTTTTGGGCATTATTCAAATTAGCACCAGTATGCTTATTTAGATAATCAACCCAATTTGCCTTATCATAATCCGTTGTTTTATCCCCCGTGATCAATTGATCAAGGGTTTTCTTATTATCAGACGAAGTTGGTATGTTTACTAATCCATCCTTTGTAGGTGCCGAATACGATGCATAAGCAGAAAATACAGGAACAGCAAGAATCGATGTCATCAATAACATCGTTATCGTCATGCGTAATTTGATTTTAAATCCTTTTTTCATGATAATCCTCCTTACGCCACGTTACTGTCGCCTTTATACATCATCCGGATTTTTTCCATATCTGTTTCAACAATACGAGATTCCGAGTCCGTCAAATAATCAATTTTTATGAATGCAACCTTCGACTGATTATCAATCAGACATACTTCTCCTTTTCTTTCCTTTTGATCTTCTTCATTGTCAAGATCGCCTCCAAGATCACATACCATATCTATTTGACTTGACGTAAGAGGTGTCGCTTTTGCAAGATACTCTTTATCCTGAAAATCCTGTTTCAGCAAAATGATGGTAGTAGCCTGCTTAACAATACTCTGCGTCTCTTTATATCCATCAAAATCTTTAAGCGCCTGTGTGGCAGCCCAAGGTGAAACATGACGTTTACGATATGTACGATAAGCGTCGTCAATAAACTGCCTTGCCTCCGGATAACGGAATCCTCGATGAATCTCATCAATTAACATAATCATCTTCTGAGTTTTTCGCGGATCAGCAGAATTTTTCTTAATAAAGTTTTCCTGCATAAAGTCCATGCATACAAGAAGGGCGACACTTCGTTCTTCTTCCGGAATCTGCGAAATATCAAAATTGATATGTGGGGTATCAAGGGATGCCTGAACAGTAGACTGCCCATCAAAATAGGGCTTTGTTCCGTGTATCTCTGCGATTTTTGTAGAGCAATCCGTGCATGAACCTTCAAAATCTTTTTTTAAAGCCTCAAATTCTTCACTTGTATAAAAGTGAATACACGAAGGACAATAATACAGTTCCCTTACATATTCCTTCATTGAATCAAGGATGATTCTATATGGTTCATTGTAGAATTCGTTTGTATTTTCTTTTTCCCATATAAGTATTTTCTTATAGAAATCCGTAATCGTTGGAAGTTCTTTTTTAACCATCCCGGATGAAAGCGCTCCATTTACAACATATTTTGCCTTTTCATAAATGCTTTCAACTTTCCCATGATAAATTCCACGATCGTTATAGCATTCGGTTATGGCATCAAGAACAATCCTTTTGATAAATGTTTCCTGCGCAAACTGCTCAATTTCACGTCCATCCTTGATCATGGTCATTATCAGGCGAAGCAGATTGGATTTCTTTGTTGCAAGATCCAATACCTTATATTCTGTCTGTGTCATTTCATCGAATTCATCTGTCACATCCACTTCAAACAGATTTAAAATGTTCTTTGAATCCGGTTTGAGCTGGTAATTTATCCCACCAACAGCTTCTGCCATGATGGAATATTCTCCACCAGTTCCCCGTGCGTCAAAATCAATGGAACGGATTTTATAACCAAAGTCAATGTATCGGGAAGCCCACATTTTAATCGTTGCACTTTTTCCTGTTCCTGTTTTTCCGGAAAAAATCACTCCGTATCCACTATGAGAACTGTCGTATACATCGTATAATACTGGCTGCCCTGTATTTATTACATGCCCCGCAAATATGCCATTTTTATGCGAAAATCCACTACGCGTATGATTAAAGATATCAACAAGGGCATTTTTATCGAAATAATGCCATTTCACAGGAGTTTCACTTATCAGTCCCTTTTTACCGACATATACCCGGTTGGTAGGGTACCCGCTTAAAAAAGCCTCTGGGTGCAGCGAATAGCACGCACAACATTCTACTGTCTTTTCACGGGCAACCATATGAAAATCACTCACGATACGTCTTAGTTTATCAAGCGTGGTAGCTTGTAGAACATAAAGAAAAGCAACCATAAATAACCGGTTATCGCCTGTTTCAACGTCCATGGCATACTGTTCTGCATCGGCCATCTTGTTATTTACCTTACGGTACCGGTTTCTGTCCCCATCTTTTTCTGCCGCAATAGACTCTGCATCCAGCTGATTGATGCGCTTGTCCAATTGCTTTTGAGAAGCACCATCTACAAGTGGTTCAATGAATACCGTAGATGTTACACCTGGAAAATTAAACATGGATGCATATGTCGATGCAAACTGAGAACCTCGGGGAAGCTTATCAACATAAAAACACATCGTATACAGTTCCACCCCATTATCATCAACTACCATATGGTCCAACGGATTCGGATTCACGCCAAGAGGGGATACCAGTTCTTTTACGGTTTTCCTTGATTCAAAGAAAAGTTCCATTTCTTCATCTGTGTGTTCTTCCCCGCCCGAAAATACAATCTCTTTCCCCTCGTCTTCCTCTTTGTTATCTGAAGATTTCTTTTTTCTTTTTAAATCGTTTTTTACTCTCCGGTCCTTTGATCTAAACAATCCCCTCTCTTTTGACTTCGAAGGATTTTTTTCTTTTTTCACTGTTTTATTAGCCATGCCTGTTTTCCTCCTATTCATCTTCGATCAGCAGTTGACCAGATACAGAATCCTTTATCATATTGGCAATATCGCTATTATTATTTAATTTTTCCGTCTCAGATTCTCCTGTCACATATGAATTACTGTCCTCAGAATCAGTGGACTTTTCCTGCTCCCCCACATTATTTTTAACAGGATGGGATTTTACTTCAGAATCGTTACCATTTTCTCTTTCCTGTCTTAAACGATCTTCTTCCTCTTCTGCCTTCCGATACACTTCTTGCAAAGAATCCAGCGCTCGCTTCGCAGCCTCTTGTGCATTCTCATGAATATCTTTCATATATTCCATTTGGGAATTAAGTGCCACCTGATCGACAACCTGCTTTTGGAGATCATGAAGAGAATTTGAAGTGTTAATGTCATCAAAAAAAGAACTATTTTTTATATCTTTCAGCTTAAATCGTGAAGCCGATACGGGAGATGAATAAAATCTGAACATCTCAATGAGTTCATCCGTTTTACACCGAACAGCCTTCACATGACTGTTACTGAGTGCATGTATCATGGATGATGCCTTCGCGTTCAGTTCCTGCTTTGCACGAGCATATATTTCCTCTTGGGTTAAATCTGTTGAAAAATCCATCGGATCATACTGCCATTCAAAGACATACGTTTCTACCGGATCAGGCAAGACCGCCCCGGAAGAATATTTATTTACAACACGTATCTCATCCTTAATGTGAAACAGTCGAAATTTATATGCTTCAATTTGTCTTTCAAGCTCTCGGATACGCTTTTCATAGATTCCCTTATCTTCATCAGATAAATCCTTTAGCGTTTCCTTCAAATGTGATGCAATATCTTTAAGCTCATCCCTTACAGCCATATATTCAGCTAATACATTCTGATAAACGTCCTGATATATCTTTATGGTGTTTTCCAAATCAACAGGTTTAGAATACTGCCTGTATGATATAGGTTTATTGATCGTACTCACAAACCCATAATACGATTGACAGGTAGCTGCCTGAACCGCATAATCTTCGTCGTAAAATTCAAATCCGGAACACCTGAGCACTCCAACGAATCTCTTCCCATTTTCAAGAGAGATCATGTCATCTTTAATCCCGTCCTCATCGATTTTTATATAATCTTTAACATTTTTCCTGTCAAATTCGGCATAGTCTGTATCGTCTTCATCAAAACTTACTCTTTTTTTCTTTCTGCTCCTATACATAATCAGGAAGAAAAGGGCGGCAAATACCGTAATGACAATAAGAATGCCTGTCATAATGTTATTTAACTGTTGAAAAATATAACTCACTTTTTACTGCCACCCCCTCTGTATCCCTTAACGTATATACACCTGTTAAAGTAACGTATCAATCTACGCTTAAGGATTCTGACAATCGTAAGGTTTGCCCCTTTGATATACTGTGTCTCCGGAATCGGATAAGATGCAATAAAAACCAATCCAATGGTTATAACTAACCCTATTGTCACACCAATAAGAGAGAATCCGATCAACCCAAATAATTTAAACAAAAGATACGTGATAACTAATCCTGCAATCAGGTATTTCAGGGTTGTTTTTGTAAAAAACTTAAACCATCTATCTTCATCTGTGAATTCCGATGGTATCTGGTGCCGTAAACCCAAAATAAATTCCTCCAATCAAATCAATTCTTACAATCTTTTTAAACAACTTTTTTGGAGATGGAGAAAATGATTCCAGCGATCCAAACAAACCCAAAAATAACAACACCTATTGCCAGTTCAGCTGCAAGTTTTTTCTTTACCTCATCCAGCTTGTTTCCACTTTTAGCGAAAGCAAATTGTAATCCACATATAGTAATCGTTAGAACAATGCCTATAATCCCTATTGTTTTTAACAATGAATAAGCACTTACTGCAGTTGCCCGTAGACTTTTGTTATCACTGATATTGTTGTCTTTTATATAATGAAATGGGTCCATATCCATCCCTTTTGAATTGGTTTTTAGCAATATTCCAATATAAATACTGTCAATTTTTTCAAATACTGATATCATATCTACATCTCCAGAAATATTTATTTACTTATTTATCCAAGCGCATTACCAAACTGCATTGCCATCCCAGCAATAGATACGGCTGCTACAATTATCGCAATACCAATTACTGCCCATAAAAGTCCGGATTTACCATCTTCCTTGGTACTACCCTTGCTTGCCGCAATTTTAAAACCGCAAATAATAATGGCAATTACTGCACCCACAAGACATGCTGTTCTTACAAAAGTAATTCCAGAAATTCCAGTTTGCTGCACTGCTTTTGTTGCCTTATCAAAAGCTCCATTTCCTTTTGTCCCGTCCGTAAGAAACGAAAGATCATTTGTAGATGTAGAGTCAGGTTTTGTAGGGTCAGATTTTTTTTTATCTCCGGCAAATACCTGCGTAACCGGTAGGTTCATAACAGCAATAACCGCAAGCCCTGCCTTTAACTTAATGTTTTTAATTTTTTCCAATAGTCCTTTTTCCTTGGTTTCCATTGAATTTTCCTCCTTTTGTTTGAAATTTGACAAATCATAGGCTCAAACCCTGATAAAATGTCAATCCGAAAAAGAAATTTATTTTAGGTTTTAATTTTTTTAAACACACATTTTAGGGCTTATACCAATATCTGCCATGCAGAAACAGGTATAAGCCCTAAAAATGTGGAAACAGCATCCGGCATAAGCCGGATACCTTTCCACCAGATATAAAACTACTATTTTTCTGAGTCATTTTCCGCACAGTCCTTTGCCTGGAGATTCACCGGGCAAATATTGACAGAACCATCAATATTCGGACTTTTCAGGTGAATCAGGTCCTTGGCACCGTTTCCGCTGATAATCACCGTATCGGATAATCTGACTGCTGCACGACGCAAAAGTGATCCATCTACACCGATTTTAATCTGCCCAGAACAATCTGCTGCTTCAATATCCGCATGGTTTCCCTCATTAGAGATACTTGAGACGTTAAGCTTGTTATCATCTACCACAAGCAAAATTTTAAGATCGTCTTTTTCCTCTTTTCCCAACAAGGACACATTTATGGCCCCTGTCAGTTTATCCTTTGAAACAGTCGCAGAATAATCAGGCTGAATTTCCTGCAATACCTTTAATACATCGGGATATTTTGCTGCATTTGGGACAATAATGTAAAAATCAAGACCATCCCTTACAATCACCTGACGTTCGAACATCAGGATTTCAACCTCATCACTTTTAATGGAGGAAATAATCTTGCAAAAAAGTGAGTTTAATACATACTCTCTTTTCCCTAACAAATCATCCAATCCTTTTTCCTGCAATACCGGAGCATAAGCAACAGAAATCATTGAGCAATTTTCATTCAATGCACAGATACGCAGCATTTTTTCCCCATTATTCCCTGATACTGGAGCCACATCGACTGCATTTGCGGCCGCTTTCTGATGACATTCCTTGTCCATTGCAACAGATCCAATAGAAAATGCCTCTTTCAATGCAGCTGACGCAAATTTTGTATATGCATACTTTTCTTTCTTTGCGTCTGCCATTTCAATGGAAATGGCTTCTGACAAAAGCGGAATGTCCACACTTGCACTGCCACAGGAAATTGATAAAAATCCACCATTTTCCGGAATAGTAAGTTCAAAATCATCGTCTGCGTAAGTTCCAAGAGTTGATACAGAACTTGAAAACAATGCTGATGGGAAAATGAAAGTTTCACCACCCTTTGTGTCGATTTCGACAAGAACAAGTGCAGATGTCTGCATATTCCCATTACATGTTTTAAGCTGTGCAATGTTTTTATCACCGCTCTTTTTTTCTGTCACAAAAAGGGTAATGGTATCCTTTTCAGAAACCGAACACTTTCTTACAGCTTCTTTTAATGCGGCATTTTCAATTTTTAATGTACTCATAATAACCTTCTTTCTTCCCGCGCTAAGGTGACGGGATAACCTAAATATGTATTTTCATCGTATTCCTCTATGGAAAACTTAAATTCTAAAAAAGCGAAAGCTGTCCACTGACAACCTTCTTCTTTCCAACAGCTTTTGCCGTATGGAGATGAAGAACCGGAACTGACGATTCAACAAAGACAGTATCTATTACCCTGTCTGTGTCAGACGGTTCCTGTGATCTGCTATCATCCATTGTTTCAAACAGATCAAAAATCCCAAGCTGACCTGTTTTAATCGCATCAAAGGATTCAGTTGGTGCTTCTTCCTCGCCAACCAGTTCTTTATACAAAAGCATCGGCTTATAATCCCGATACTCTGTTGATTCGAGATCCTGTTGCAAAACATCAAACATCTCCTGCAAATTGTTTCCAGTGATGCTATCCATATTTGACATGGCCTGCGCTAGCTTCATTCTCTCATCAACACCATTTGCCATTGCGGCAAGGCCCTCTGTAGAAAACTTTCCCTGTATAGCTGATGTTGCAGCCTGTTTTTCTGCAATCAACGAAATGACTGCCTCCTGCACACTTCCAGACCATGCAAGATAATAATTCCGGCATTCTTTCGTCTGGTTTAACCGGTAGGCACGTCTTGATGCCTGCCATGTGACAAACATGGAATATCCCAACTGATAAAAAATCAATGTAGGATAATTGTACTTAATCCCGTCCTTTACAAAACAGAAATCAAGACCCGTACTTACGCATCTTGGGTTCGTGATAAAAACCTTGATCCCCTCTGCGGCTTTTTTATGCATCCATGCTTCACGCTCACGTGCGGCCGGAGAACTGCTCTCAAGCACTTCTACCTTACCTTTCAGGTTGCAATATTTTTCAATGATCTCTTTCAATCTGTATGTGATACAGGTTTCTGGACTTGCTGTATATTCTGCGTATACAACTACATTTCTTCCCTCTGCCTGCTCTTTTCTTATAATATCAATGAGCCTTTTCTCTTTTGAAAGCAAAAGCTCTTCTTTTTCCACAGACTGAAACTCTGAATAATCATCAGGCTCTACAACAATACTGCCGGATACCGGAGATTTAATAGGTGACAATCCATACGGTTTATCCAGATAAGAAAGGGAAAACTGCAGCTGCGTTGAAAGCAGCGCAAACCCTCCAAGAGATTTATCGCGTGACGCTGTAGTCAGCTCATTTATCACCTGTAAATAGGAAGATTTCATATACTCCTCTAATTCCGTTTCGTATTGCACAGACACTACATTTTCTTTTAATTTTGGAAGATATCGGCTCATATCAGATAAATCAAGAAATGTTGTCCGGTCAAGCAGAAAATCCATAAAAATAAGCGGGGATATACCCGGTTTTACTTTTGGTCCCTGCGAGACCATTTTCCCTTTACAGCACTCACGAAATTCTCCGTCTGTCCTTCCTCCATATTCAAAAGTTCTTTCCACTTTCCCGTACTTTTCAGAGAACTGTAATTCATCCTTGTATTCAAATCCCCTGTTTTTCATACGCTGTGGCTCCAGTCTATACAATGTATAGAAAAGATGATTTGCCATGCCGCCTGCAATAGTTCCTGTAAGACACAATTGCTTTCTGCTTGCACGGATCAGTGCATGCATTGCATGTCCTTGTCCGGTATTTCCTCCTTTCAGGTCCTGAATCTCGTCAAAAATGGCTATATCAAAAAATCCCTTTAAATATCTTTTGATAAACTCCGCCGGAGCATATTTTCTGGCTCCAGATCTGTCTAAAACAGCAAGCGGTTGACTTTCCATTTTTATACAGGCTTCTTCCATGTGATCTTTATGTACCCATATGGTCTTTTTCCCCTTATGGGTCTTATTTGCCCAAAAGGTTGCCCGTATCCATTTCTTATCCCGGTTTTCTCCAATATTGGCCACATTTGGCTGCCATAAATCTTCACCACAAAAAACGCATTTTGCATTCTTTGCGTTTGGTGCAGAAAAAGAATTGCAATCCAAAACTTTCTGTTCCTCCACTTCCTTACCAGGTTTTGCATAAGGAATAAGAATGCGGCCACAAGTGGGACACACCATACCCGTCCTCTTGGAATATGTATCTCTTATCTCAAAACTTTTAGATCCACATTCACAGACATCTCCATACACAAATGCCCCACACTCGCGGCATACCTTGTGGTACACTTTTTCTTTTCGCTGTTTAGTCGGCGTAGGAATACTCTGATAGGACAGTTTGCAGAAGTCCTTCGACAGAATAAAAAACTCTTTTCCTTCTCTCTTTGATCCATGCTCCCGCAGTTTAATGAGCTGTTTAAAATCTGAAATAACCATTGCTTTCGCAAATGGTATTTCCTCATTGATTTCCTTTGCCCACTTCTCTGCCAGATGCCCAGGACACATTACTATATTCCGATAGGAAATATTACTGTCAGATGCATATGCATCAGCAAGTGTCTTATCCGGATGCGACCGTAGCCATTTTCGGACAAAAAAACTCTCTGCAACGCAGGAAGCCATAAGTGTCTTCCCTGTCCCCATTCCAGAGTTAATAATTGCATACCTGTGATTTTCAAGTAATGCAACATCGCCATTCACCTGCGCTATTTGTTGTGGATACAGTCTCTTACTTTTAACTGTAAAATCATGCACCTCTCCGTCAAGGGATCGTAACGGATGAATGTCTTTCTCCAGATTTTTTACAAGAGATGAACCATATTCTTTGAAATATTCATCCATGTTCTTAAACTGGAGTTTTCTCTGCCGGTTTGGGCTGATGCAGATTTTCTTCTCCGCAAGAAGATTTGATACCGTATTCTGCAGATCTGCTTCTTTAATAGAAATTTCAGATAGCCGCAGATCCGATAACATGACATCTTTCCCACCAATCGGAATTGATGTCGTAAAACTGTTTTCTCCTTGTATAAGAATACATCTGTCCCATACTTTCTGTTCTTCACGAAAAGTATCATAAAGTGTCTTTCCCCACTGTTTTAAAAGTGGTAGATCAAATTTTGTCATGAGGAAATCATAAAATCTCTCATAACATCCTTCTTTTTCATATAAAAGAATATTTTCTCCCAAATCTGTATTTAAGCTGATCGCGTGGTAAAATTTCTCCTTTCCCACAACAACCGGCTGGATATAGGTCTGAAATTTCTGACCATCAATTGAATAAAATTTTTTATCCAACTGGATGCCCTTCTCAAATGTCAGAGAGGCACCAAACGAGCGAACCTGCGAATTACTTCTATTAAAATATGAAATAACTCCAAGCTGCCCGTCTACATCTGTAAGGAGTGCAAAATCAAGATAAACAATTGCCCCTCCTAAAATTACTTTTTCCATAAAAACCTCTTTCTCCAGAATCTCTGGTTAAAAACCTGCTCACTATTCAAGAACAGTGATAGTTCCATCATTCTCAATAATATTAAGAGTGATTTTCGTAGAAGAAGTTTCAACACATTCTGCTTTATCTTCTCCTTTATTTTTCAAAAATTGATTCGTGACAACCTTGGCCACACCTCTTTGAAGATGCAGATCCCGATTTTCCTCTGATCCAGTAAGCCCCTGCCCTCCCCCTGATATTGCACAAAGGTATAACAGATCCTTTTTCAGCGGAATTGCCGGATGTCCTAATTCGGTAGCTGTATAAGAGGGAAGAATTCCTTTTTTCCCGATCATGAGATATAAATTGCTTCCCATCAGCCTTTTCCCAGCATTTTCTGCATCAAACTCACGTGTTGTAAAATACGTGAGTTTTTCATCACTCGACGGTGGTACCGGAATTTTTCTGTCAACTGGCTCATCAATCGTAGGAAGATAGGAAATGTTTGAAATTTCACTAATTTGTTCCTTGAATTTCTCATACCAGTCTCTCAGATATCCCTCCCGACTCCTTTTTTGAGCGATCACCACAACCTGATGATATTTTTCAAACTCTTTATCATCAAATTTGAAAACAGCTAAAGGTGTGAACCTCGAAAACAAACTTCGGAGAAACCTTTCCTCCTGCAATACCTGATAAGGAATTACGTAAACCAGAATTCCTTCCGGACACATGTAATTGCTTATCTTTTCGAGAAAGCTTTTTTCCAGACGAGTCTTCCCATCTTCACCGACACCATATGGCGGATTGGAGAAGCAATAAGAAAAAACCCGGTTGCTCACCACAACTCCTGTGAGGAAATCCGCTGGCAAAACATAAAACCGTTCATCATCTTTTATTTCCTCATATGTGTTCTGGTTCAGTTCTACCCCATATATCTTTGGCAAAACAGTAGCTTCCTCCAATGTTGCCGCAATTGCGCTTCCATCACCAATAGATGGTTCGAGTGCAATAAATTCTTCTGGAAAATCCAGAAGTCTTCCGATACGTCGGCAATGCTCTGCATCGGTATAATACGCACCCATCTTCGCTTCATTAATAATTGTTCGCGAAAATGAACTCTGCCGGAAAATATTATTTTCCATATAAAACTCCTTTCCTGAATCCTCATTGATCCATAAAAAACATAGGATTTCGGGCAACAAAAAAAGCCCCTGCATAATGCAGAAGCTTTTGAACCACTCAAAACCCTGAAATACAATCTGACTGCAGCCAGATTTTAAAATATATAATATGATACATTTATATCATACCACACTAATTTTCAGTTCTCAATATATTTATTAAATTAAAATTTAATATTCGTCTGCTATTTTAGTATATTTTCAATCCCTGCATTCACACATAACCCCCTCTGGCATTTCATCAGGAATATGTATTTCATAGTCAGAAAAAGATCTTGGAGCCACCACACCATCCCTTTTGAAGATTTTTATAGAATCAAATAATTTGTACGCCGGAGCATTTCCCCAAATGCTATCGTGTTTGAATATAATGAGTTTTCTCATATACATCCCTGCTCTCGAAGCTGAATAATTTTCTTCCATCATATTACAAATTGAACTCCATAATACTTCCAAATCATCCTCATTAAACCCTGTTTTTTGTGCAAGACTTGCAGAAATATGGCCTTGAGCAACAAATAAGCCATACGGAATAATACTCTTGGTTCCGATTTCGTTATTTTTTCTCCCCGCATCGTCCTCTTTGGTTATTGCTTTCCTTGTAATTGCAATGTCCATCGGGAAAATCGGATCAACTGATTTTGCAAAACTAAGTTGAACCGGTCCCTTAATCTGCCCACAATTCAACTTATCAATAACAAAAGTTGTCATCACAGCGCCAAATGCACGAATATCAAAATAATGACCACACATATAATCTCTCACCTTAAGCGATACATCTGGATCATTTTTTTTGACCGTCGCAATTCCACCATTTTGCTCCACCTTCAATGCATCGTATGCGGACTTATCGCTTCTATTTAATGGGGTTCCCTGCTTGATATATACATCATATCCTCTCTTGCCCTCATATCTCATTTCAATATAATCCCTGATTTTACGCTTTAAACAGACATCCGTGACAATTCCAGTCGATGTCTCCGGATCTATTCTCGGACGTCCCCCGTCATCAGGATTACCGTTTGGATTTCCATTTGTAATATCAAATACCATCAGAAAATCATATTTGTTCTTAAGCAGTTCACTCATCTTTATCAACCTTTCTCTTACTGAATCTCTTTTTCCTCTGGAAATAATACCCTAACATAAAACATCCCTGCTGCTCAAATGTAAGCTGCTGTGGAAATTTCCCTCCTATTTTATTTAATAAATCAGACAACATAGAATCAAAATATATCCTTTCAGCATCCTTCTTTAATTTTTTTAGGTGCCAACTGCTCATTTTCAACAGCGTTGGATATACCCGAGCCGGAACCATATATGCCGTGTTAAAAAATCGCATAGTTATTGTAGACTTTACTCCTGGAATTGCCTTTTCCTGCAAATGTTCACATACTGCAAAAATCCTACCCAATATATATGAAATATCCTCACATTCCTCATTCAGATCCACTCCAAGCACCTCCCTGGGACATTGCCCATTTCTTGTATAATAGCCTTTTATGATTGCCGCTTTTTCATATGATACTTTTTGTTCTGCACGAATCCTTTTCATCACGCCATTTATAAGTGCTTCAGGATATCTTTGTTTATTATAAATTGCAGTCAGCATTTCTAAAGGCAGTCTTTCTGTTACGGCCACCTCCTTACTTCCAGGTGGAAGTGTCTGTTTCAATATCCTCCATAGGGGAATTTCCTTATCTGTATCTACATATTCTGGCAGTTCAATAAAAAAATCCTTTCTAAAATCGTTCACGTTGTTTAGAAAATTTCCAAAACTGTTTTCAAGGAAAAAATTGACAACAAGCCTTCCGGAGTTCGGTGATAATCCAAGCAGAAAAAATTTTCTTTCCATATTGGTTTTCTCATTTTTCTCTGTCCATACATCAGCCGCATTTTGAAACACTTCAAGAATCTTTTCTTCCGCTGGATCTTCTCCCTCCAGCCATCCTACCGCCGTTATCTTTCCAAGTTTTACTACATGTTTATGATCTTTCAAAAGATAATTTAGCGCCGTAGTATAGGCATGCGCTGTATACATTCCTATTCCTATCCCATCTGCTTTCTCTCTGTTGTAAGACCAAAACGCCTGTTTATCATTTGACACAAGCGGCTGTCCCATGCTTGCGCCATTTGCTATATTCATAATATTTTGGTGATTTCTGGCCTGTGGCTCTTTCTTCCCGGTAATTATGCATGTGATTTTTTCTTCTTTATTATATTGGGATTCGTATAATTCCTGCCACCTTTCCACAATTTCTTTATCTGATGATACTGGCTCACCGTTATATAAAAATACAATTTTTACTGTTGCAAGTTCATTTTCTTTTTCCAAAAGGAAATCATAACAGGAAAAACTATCCGGATTCCACTGCTGAAAAAACTTTATAACTGCACTTGCCGCATCACATGAGAGACCTTTTAAAAATTTCAAATGGTTCTTTTTTGATGCATTAAAATATTTTATCGCATCTTTTCCATTCTTGCTTACCCCCAACAGATATCCTGCGGTATCACACAAAAGATATGGATTAACCCCATTTGTTCTTTTTTTCTGCTCTGGCACCATCACATACGCCGGTATAGCCTCATTTTTTTTTTCATTTTTTCTTTCCACTTCTCTCACTGCAAGAGGTTTTATCCCTTTAGGTATACCATTTTTATCCAGCTCCAGCCCATAAGTTACTTTTGCATCCGTCCATCCCATCGGAGCAACTTTCCCCTGTTCAACAAACGCTTCATATAGATTTACCAATTCTTTTATTACCATCATTAACTTTTCCTTATTTCTACAATCTAATCAATTTTAATACCAATTTTTTCAAAATAAAATTGCACAGGTTCAATACTCTCTTGTATAAGTCCATATTTAATCGCCAAACGATACTGAAATGTTTTCTGCAAATTTCTCATTAGTGTGCTGGTTAATGCTTCCCGGAAAGTGTCAGTTTATCGTTCTAATCCAAAGTAACTTGTGGTTCATTTTTATATGTACCGTCTATCCTTTTTCTAATAATTCTAGCACTACGCTCTTCTCCTGCTTCGTCATATGCATCTGCAATAAAATTTGCATATGCGAGAAATTTTTTCTCATCCCCTTCTATGTGTGCTGAGATAAGATTTCCAATTGTGCTTGCAGTTATTACTTTCATTGTTCTCTCCCTTTACCCATAAAAAATCCCCAATCTAAATACTTTTAAGAGTATCACTACTATAATAAATATTAAAAAAGTAAGTAACCCTTGTCTAAATATTTTTTCTTCTTCTTTAGTATTCTTTTTGAACCAATTATTGATACTATTTTTCATAATTTATCCTCTCTTTCGTATCTGACTTATCATTAAAAACTCCACCAAAATTTTCTTTAGTTAATTCTCTTCCACACCAAAGAAAGTTAAATTTCATTTCCAATTTCTGACCGCAATAAATATCTATCTTCCATGTTATTCCTCCTTTTGACCGCAATCTGAGGCATCTATGTTAATGCCAATTTTTTCAAAATAAAATTGTACCGGTTCAATACTCTCTTGTATAAGTCCATACTTAATTGCCAAACGATACTGAAATGTTTTCTGCAAATTTCTCATTAGTGTGCTGGTTAATGCTTCCCGAAAAGATTCCAGATTACCATATGACTTATAAAAGTTACACTGCCGACATGCCGGAAGCAGGTTTTTTCCGAATACATTTCCTCTTCTGTCATTGTATGGCTGGCATCATTGTTTGCATAAACAGATTTAATATGATCAACCTGCATATCTTCATATTTTAAATCACAGCCACAATAGGCACACCGATGGTTACATTTTTCGTATACTGCAAGCCGAGTTTTCTTTGGTATCTTCTTATGTGTAGACATTGCTTCGCCATCCCTTATTTTATTACATCAGCTTTTCAACATCAGTTAATGAAATTACACCATGTATCATTTCTGCATGAAAAAATGTCGGACGAATATTATCGGTCCTTGAATAATCATAGTCAAAAAACATATAACCCAAATCCTTTGTATCATCAATCGTTGGAATATTGTCACCACCATTCCACTCCCGAAAAGCAACAGGGAACTCTCTGCAACCAAAATAAGGTTCTGCACTACATCGGCCTTTTTCAAGTCTCTTACGCGTTATTGCATAGAATTTTCCCGGCGTATCCTGCGGATTCGCATTCTTTGTCATTTGGAAATGCGCTTCCAGGACATAATGTACATTCTTTAAAGCCTTCGTTGTTCGCTGGGTTCGTTCTGCCACAGCATCTAAAAAGAGGCTTTCACATCCTCCATTCATCATTTTGATAGCTTTATTTCCATTTAATCTTGTTTTTACCTCATTTCTCTTAAAATCTACATATTTAATAGGATTAAGAACATAAATGCGATCAACCTTCCATTTCAGACCAGGATGCCAGTACACACAATCTAAAATGCCTCTTGCAGCTGATGGAGTAATCACATCATAAGATATCCTCTCAACTTTAAATTCAGGGCGAGTAAAACAGGCTTTGTCTCCCCAAACCTCAATCCGAATCATTTATACCTCCATTTCTCTGTGGTACATTTCCAATGTATCACTATAGCGGATAAGCTTAGCGGCACTTTCTAAAAACCTCTCAATATTGTCAACGTTTTTCTGCGTGATTTTTCAATAATCATCCCCATCTTTTAAAATATTCTTTTATCATTTTTTCACACAAAGTAAGCTCTATTTTATTATTACAAAAAATCAATCTATCATTCGACATTTTTCCACCATAAAACCAAAGAGAACCAACCTCGATTTTTATTCTTTTTGTTTCATTATTGTCAAATAAAGTTGTCTTAAACTCTTTAGTACATTCATACATTTTCATAAATTTATTCCTCTAATCTTTTCTATTTCTTTGATATAAAATAAATTTTTTTGTCCTTTACTTTGAAAGAATAATCAAGTAGATTGGTTCCTTTAACATTGAAATTATTAGATACAGGTTCATCATCAATGTAGATATCTATGCCTTCATTGTAAATAGTTTTAATAAACTTTTCATCTGCTTTATGGATACTTTCTGCTATTTTTTTGCACGGTAGTATAACATGAAGATAGAATGTAATTGGAGGAACAACAGCAGATACAAAACAAGTGATTCCTACCAACATTAATAGAAAACCATCCAGATTTCCATTATGAACATCCAATAATCCAACACTTATAGTTAATAAACAAATACATATAATAATTGATATCTTACGCATATTACTCCCTTACTTTTTCTCCTGCTATTTCCTTTCCAACGCCCATTTCTTCGCTCTAGCTTCCGTTAATGCGTGGTACCCATGTTCCTTCCGCCACAGTGTAAGATCTACCTGCCAGTTTTCCGGAAGCTTATCCATATATTTCAGCAGCATCTCTTTTTCTTTCTTTTCTTTTTCGTCAAGGTATTCCAATGCTTTGTTAAGATACTGAAGAGCTGCTGCATAATCCACATGGCAACCACCGATCTTCCATGCTGTTACCTTACGGTTTATAATGGCATACCGTAAACGGACAGAATCCAAATATGTAAGATTAAGGAACTCACCCTCATATACTTCCATGTTTGCACGAGACTTCTTTATGTCACGTCCTAATCTCCAATCGTATCCAGAATCCTTTTTTTCTTCTGATATGAAGTAATGTGCTTCTGTGGCAATATGATCAGCCTTGTAAAATTCTCTGCGAAAACACTTTATTGAATCATCATGACTGAAAAAGCTGTTTTTGCTTTCGCGGTAAATAGAATCTTCATGATAATATGCCTCTTTCCATTTTACAAAATTTTCAATATTATCTTCCGTAATCTTGCCATATACCGAGTGAAGACCATTTTCGAATACATCGGCGTCTTTTGTAAGCACCGGTGGTCCTTGAAGTTCAATATATTCGTAGCGGATTTCATAAGTTATTCCACCGTTTTTATGTGGTCTTTCATTGTATTTATGTTCAACCGCAGCATATGGATAGTCAAGATAATACAGATTGTAACATTCATCCTTATCAACCAGATTGATTGGATATACAGTACAATCACTGATACTTACATCGTGCGTCCGGTTTTTCTCGCCGCGTCCTCTGTCATTGTTGTAGGCCTCATATTTCCGTTTGAAATCATATACATCATCCCTTGTGATCCGTTGCATGACCAGTACCATATCACCTTTCTTAATCTCTCCGTTGGAAGAGTCAAGAATATCCTTCCACGAACCATAGGTATTATCCTCAATCCACCCATCAGCCATGGAAAATACCACATACGGATTCGGTTTTATGACCGTTACCTTCTCTGGAAGCCGGATCAGCTTTCCATCATTGATGATTCCCTGTAGCAGTGCAAAGATGAAGAAACGGGAAATTTTCTCCTCACGGGAAGTCGACTTGCAAGTTTCCTCGGTCTCCTGTGATACTGTTTCTTCCTGCGGTGCAAAGAATATGTTTTCGTCATGGATGTCAATTCGGTCTTCGTCAGTCCAACCCATGTACAGGTTTTCTCCGTCTTTGATAAGGATACCGATGGTATGTCCATGGTATTTCTCGTATTTCTGAAGCATGTTGGCAAATTTTTCGTGGTTCTTGTATCCAATACCGCTCCGGCTCACTTTAACAAAGGAGACTGCTTTTTCGCCAGGACAGAACAGGTCGCGCAGATCCTCACGGTTCTTGAGAATATCCTCAAACAACCCCGCATCATCCCCGTCTACGTTATACAATGCCAGGTACTTTCCAAGTTCTTCATCCATGTAACGGACTTTTTGGTAAATCACAACCGAAGAGTCTGTATCCGCATGCCTACCGGTGACAAGCTGTGTGAAATCCACAACCTCTCCTGTGATACATCTTATGGCGTAAATCTGCGTATCCAGCACCGTAAGCTGGTTTTCCAGTTTTTTCTTCTCCTCTTCCAGTTCTGCCTGCTTTTTCTCGATCATTTCCCGGAGCGGGCGGTACTGTTCCATAAGCTGGCGCTTCATTTCTTCCAACTTTTCTTCCTGTTCCTGTTGTAATTTTTTCAGGGCAGTTTCCTGCTCCTTTAATTCATCTTTCTTACTGTATATGTCTTTCTTAATGTCTGTGACGGAAGAAAATCCCTGGCCAGCAGGAATAATGGAAGACAATGTTTCCCCAGCGATGGAGCACATCTGATCCGGCGCGTAGTCGGAGTAATCCTTATATTCCTCAATTTCAAGAAACCGGCATGGAAGTGTATATGCTTCTTCCGTGTCCGCGCCGGAGATCACTGCAAACCGGTGCTGATCATCCAGATAGAGAAGATTAAGAGACTGCCCGATGGACTGCAGGTACTCTGCCATTTCAAGCAGATCACTCATCCTTGAACCTGTCCGGTCAAGGCTCTTGGAAAGTTCAGGAATCTGATTCTGCATCTGGTAAAATGCGATCTGGTCGGTATCTTCCCATCTGACATGATTTGCGGCAGCACAGGATGGTGACCAGTTCCCTTTATCCCACTTCTTGAATTCCCCGGATGTATGCCATTCCCTAAGAGCATTGATATCTTTGATATGTACTTTTCCGATTACTGAAAGTTTTCCCATCATTCGCATTCCTTTCTATGAATCCACATGAATACAAAATCGAGTACAATCGGCATAATTAGCATGATGGGTGAAACCACTCCTTTTGTATTAAGGGTAAATGCAGTAAACTCACCCTTGCCTCTGTAAAACATAGTTGCATATGATGTCATGAAAAAACACAGTATACTTCTGATACCTTTTTGTAATATATCCGGGTCTTTCTCGATTTGTCCAATTATGTAGCACACATTTAGTTTTAACGCAAAAAATGCCATCGGGACTGCAAACATCAACTTTGTCATTGTAATACTCATCTTTTTTCATATCTCCTTCGCTTTTAACGTTGATATTTTTAATTTTACTTTTTCCGATTGCTGAAAATTTCTCCATAAATTATCGTCTTCTCCTCGAATCAAACAAGAACAAAGTCCAATCATTTTTGATTTTCTAACCCCGAAGAGTCGATATTGTTATCTTACTGGTACAAACACAGGGAAAAATTCTTTCTCATTTTTTTAATTTTAGGATATAACTTTCCCTCCTCATAAGATACAGTGTAACTATCCAAGTCAATGCCATAAATATCAAAAGAGTCGTCCTGCTTTACACCATCCACATAGCAGATACCACCATCAGATCCATATTCAGCAATGGCATGATCCCTATTTTTTCTATTGAATTCATATATTGAGCCACCAACAGACCTATAGCCAAAATCAGTATAACAACAGCAAGAATTTAATATTTAATCTTTTCACTCATCCTAATATTCTCCTCCTTAAATTATGTTTTGCTTAATTTTCATTACAGATACACAAAGACTGTCTGCACTGTCATTTCCGATATTATATGGCTATTTCTAAAAATCTCCAACTAAAATAGAACAAGATATTATTTTTTGTTCTCATATCCGGCATCATCATAAATGTTTCCCGCGATACAAAGCCCATGCTTTCTACTCCAATAGCACAGATCTTTTACACTGTTTTTATCCTTTTTCCAATCAACATAAAATCCCAAATGATAAACTCCTTCTGAATCCTCCGGATTTCTAAATCTTCCAAAACACACAATACCTTCTCCCTCTATCTCTGGTGTTTTGACAATATCCCCACAAAAAATCCATTTTCCATCAACAGAACATCCGCTGCATTTACCAAGTGTCTCAGGGTTTATTTCTACTCGCATATGCAGACTTGGCATCCCAAAATCCATCACTTCATCATACGAAAGAAAATGCTTTTGCATTTTTTCCTTTTCTGCTGCATTCATACTTTTCCCATAAGGGAAATCTGTCTGCATAGAATAAAACCCCTCATACCATTTTGAACAATCTGTTTTTCCAATTCCTTTAGCCCGATACAGAGCATATTCTAATTTATCCATTTTTTTCTCCTTCTAAGACTCCATACACAGATAATCCCAGGTCAAAACCATTTGTAATCATCGTCTGCCTGGTAAATATATTTCCATTTAAAGTCCGGACAAATAATACCCATAAACCCATAGAAAAAGTCAATAGCTATAATAAAATTTTTCAGCCATTTGAATTTATTGTAAAAAGAGCCGTTGCATTATTCGCAACGACTCCTTTCATATCATCCAATTCTTTTATAAAATTCTTCCTCTGAAATTTCCTTATAAGGAATATTCATCGGAAAGTTGGAAAACTGCAGACCATCTTTAACCGCGTCCTGCATACACTCATATACACCCTCGTGGTATTCAAATTCTCCACAATCTCCTGTCTCATTTCCGTTTTTATCATAGGCATATATTTCAATACAGCCTATGCACTCCGGATCTTCTGGTTGAGCAGATGACTCCATAAAACTGACACAAGTGCCATTCTCCAGAAGAATAAATAAATCTTTCAACATATAGTGCAATCCCCCTCTTTAAATTGACTAAATTCATAAGATCAAGGATTCACATGACAGATCATCCGATATCCATCCGGATAGAATTTGGTAGGAACAATTTTAATACTTCCCATTATGTGCCGAACATCCTCGTCAGAAAGAGACGTCAACCTTCCATTGTCGTCAGCCTCTCCACATACAACCAGATTTCCAACACTCATCACATTGCATTTATCATCAATAGATGAAATTTTCGGATTTTCAAAAAATAGTCCCTCTTCATCACAAACAATATCAAATCTTCTACCCATGATTTCCCAATTCACAATTTCAATTGTCCTGCATCCGATGAGTTTATAATAATCCTCCAAGTCTTCCGCATCCACAACTTCCACTTTGTCATGAATGACATCCAATAATACTGCCTTCATAATACTCCTTTCCAAAGAGCAGCACTAACTGCTGCCCTCTTTTCATAAAACTTCCTAAATACTAATCAAAACGTTTGATAATGCGTAAAGTTTTAAATTCTACAAGATCCGCATGAATATCTCCATTTTTTATAATCCCAATCGCTTCTCTTATAGCATTATCCCTGTATTTTGATTCTTTCAGAAAACGTATGTATTTCCTATCCCCTGTTTGGGTATAAAACATTAAACCATACCCTTCCCTGATAAACAGATCCCTGTTTTTTCTTACCCATTCATTAAAGGCAAGAACAAGATTTGCTCCAAGCATTGCCATAGTCCGGTATGCTCCTGCATCGTCCTCTAGTGTCTTTGCGGTCGCAATTTTAATCTTTATTTCCTCATCCCCACTGAAATCAATAAGATACAATTCCGTGTAGATTCCTTCACTTCCCCCATAAGAGATATCATAACTTGCGCAAATATCTCCAGATTTGAAAGTATAATCTTCCGAACAAGGAATGATATAATCAAGAATTACCGGCCAACGACCATCTTTCTTTAAGCTGTCAACAATTGCATTTATAGCATCTTCCGCTTTAAATGGCTGTGGAGTTTCTTCAGGATCTCTTGCAATCTCAATTCCATTTCTCGTAACAGCTTCAATGTCTGTCCGGGTAAACTGGATTTCTTCTCCGTCATTACAATCATATCCTGTTAATTTTCCCCTGATATTCTGATCGTCAAATATATCAACAGCGTGCGGACCGATATATACAACATCCCCCTCTTTTATTTTCCCCAATGCTTCAATTGCTGGAACCTGTCTGATTTCAAACATAAAAATCTCCTTTCTTGGAGAATGTCTGTACTGCTGCACATTCTCCTCTTAAAAAATGTTAATAATTTCTAAGTATCCACTTTAAGACTTTCTCCATACCAAGTTCTTCCATGCAGTATTCGTATAAACGCTTGTTGTACTGTTTCAGTCGTTTGATCTTCGCTCCACGATCAAGGTGGGCACCGACAAGACAGAATATGCATCCTGTCCTCTTTTCACCTGTACAACATAATCTTGTGTGATCAATATCCATCTCATCTGCTGGAAATAGGTAAGTCTGACCACAACAGCTGCCACATGGACATATTTCTCCATAAGGCGGTGCCACAACAAGCCCTCGATACCAGATATACCTAAGTACATCCTGCTCCGTAAAAAATGAAATTGGTTTCGACACTGGTCTGTTCCCATCAAAGGAGTTACATCCTGTTCTTATCCACGCTTCTGTGCGTCTGGCACTTTCCTGTGCAAGCAGCCCCAGAATCGGATGTCTTCCGGTTTCCCTTTCATATCTCCTTACGGGTTTCTCCTTTTGCTCAATACAGCAATATGGAGAGATCAAAATGTCGGAATCCCAGCAGAGCTTGTTCCATTTTATGTACTGTTTCCGGTACTCCGATGGTTTCCCGTTTTTATCAAGACCGTTGAGTTTATTGATCGCCCACTGTTTTCCATTTCTTGCAGCCCAGATCATTTCCGACACATCCTTGGATGGAAAACACCATCCAAATCTGTCTATGATATCTTTTAAAAGCATATCCGGCTTAACCCGGTCCACATTTGGAAATGTGTTAACATAGCCTCTCAAGGATGGGTACTCCATCCATGTATCACAAAATACTGCCTTAATGTTTGGATACAACCTTCGTGCAATATCCAACACGACAAGTGAATCTTTTCCTCCGGAGAAAGAGATATATACTCCACTTTCTCCATAATATTCTACAAACTTCGAAATCCTCATTTCCGCCATTGTTATCTTCACATCCAACGGATAACTTTGACGCATTGTAAGGATCGCCTTTTTGTAGTTTGAATATTTCATACCAGCCACTGACCAAATCTGATCGTGGCAAGTAAAAGTTCCTTCCCATGCTACTCACCGGTTAAAATGGAGTCCATCCTATCCAGCTTTTACGCTATTATCTTTTACTTTTACGAACTGCATTACAACAGACATGCAGCCAACCTAGTCTACTAGGATTCGGTATTACTCCTTTCTTTTTTTACAATTTTGCATACCCCAGCTACTGCCGAAGCATATCTTTTTAATATAAATCTCCCAAACTGTGACATATAAAGCCCCTTTCCTTATGTACCGACCTATTTCAAAAGTCTCTTATAATAAGACTTATGAATTATTTTTCCATCATTGGTACATACATGCTCATACGGAACCCATAATCCGGTCTGAACTTTATCAATTCGTCCGACAATATTATTTCCAAAATCAATTGTCCTTGTTTTTTTATTATTCCGAATTACAATTCCGCTTTTTCCCATGAATGCCGGATCAAGACCATTTTTGTAGTAATAATTCGGAGAATTATACTCATCCTCTGGAATCACAGTACACGGCATCCCCGGTTCTACATGGTCACACCCACGAAAATTCATCCATATTTTTCTCATTAACATGCCTCCTTGCGCAAAAACAAATTGCATTCAAGCATTTGAGCTTCTCTACATAGCGAATTTTTTAATGAATCCAGCATTTTGCAAAAATTAGGATTTTTTTTCTCATGTTCGGTTTTATCTTCCGCTTCCCACCAGAAATCCTCCATTTGGGTGTTATATTCGCGTGGAATTTCAAGGTCCAAGGTTAAAAGCGGGTTTCCATCCCATGTTACTGAAAATCCTGCTATGTTGGAAAAATATATGTCACGGCATATCCTTTCACCAAAAACGACATACAACAGATCAATATATGCCATATCCTTTTTCTTTCCTTCCATACAGACAATCTTTCCTTTTTTGTCTGCCAGCTGAAAAATATTTCCTGAATAGTGCGAAATATATTCATAGGTTCTTATATTCATAAAATCTCCTTTCTGGGGAAGAATTACTTCTTCCCCTTAAAAATCTTTTGTTTAAGCCCTTGCAGCTTTTCTTTCAATACGAATCCCAAATGGAAACCCGATTGCATTTCTGTATCCGGCTGCAATTCTGTATAGATCTTCCTGATCGGTGACCCACCAGCCATTTGTTTCCTTGCGAAACCCAAGTTCAAGCACGGACTCCATGAGGGGAAACTGCCGATACAGTTCTGGAAGAAAATTTTCTTCCTTCCCTTCATCATTTGGAGGCAGCACATCCGGAAGATCATTATCCTCTACCTTAATCGGCCGGGATTCCTGAAATTGCGGAACATCCATTTTGAACTCCTCATTTTCAGATTCGCTCTTATCTTCCTCTTTCGGGACGTTTGCTCCCTGTGATTCCTGCATCTGGCTAAAATACATATTTGCCAGTTCTTCCTCTCGCTGTCTTTCCTGCCAGGCTTCTTCTTCGGTTTCAATAAAATCGTTTTCTGTAAACGCTGAAACAGGAACCTCCTGGGTTTTTTCGAGATATTCTTTTTCTGGTACATCAGCTTCCTCCGCAGTCTGTTCTTTGTCCGAATTCAGATTTTCAGAACGTTCATTTCTTTCTGAAACTACATTTTCCGCATTGATTTCCTCTGCAGATTCCTCTTCAACCGAAAAAAGCCCCAACAGATCGAATACATCCAAATCATCAGATGCAGATTTTTGCTCCTGATTTTCATCTGTTTTTTCAGATTTCGACTCAGAATCCTTTACTGCATCTCCTACATTAGAAGATGATTTACTTTCGCAATTATTTTTTGTTTCCAACCTGCTTTCCTCTGGTTCTCCCTCAAGTGCTTCTGGAATAGTTGCAGCATTTTTATTTTCAGAGTTTTCCTCACAAACATTTCCAGGAACATCCTTTGACACACCAGAAACGTCCATTGTCTCTTTCACTTCTTTTCCACAGCTCATTCCTGACAATTTTTCACTTTCGGCGCAGCCTGAAAGCAGCTCCTCAACTCTTTGCTCTAAGTTAGTAATCTTCTGTTCAAGATACCGTTCTTTATTCTCCGGTTTACTCATCATTGCAATCAATCCACAAATGAGAGTTGCCTCATCCGGGGTATACTGCAAATCTGAATACACTTCTTTCAGTCCCTTTGCAAGAACACCAAGAGTTGTTAAATCTGTGATCATACACAAAGCTTTAAGTAAACTTCTATAATGTTCTGTTCCACGGTCGAATTTCTCTGACGTACTACAGACAATACCATCTGCAAGCACTGACAACATATCTCCCACCATAGACGCAGGATTTGCTCCTTCGTCTAAAAGTTTTCTGATTCGTTTGACCATTTCCGGAATATCATTGCCTACAATGGTTTCCATGACAGCAAACAAAGCATCCGGCGATGTAAGTCCAAGCATTTTTGTCACATTTTCTTCTGTAACTCCATATCCGGTGGTGCCAGACTGTTCCAGCAGCTTAATCGCATTCCGCATACTTCCGCAGGAATTTTTTGCAATAAGGGAAATACCATTTTCTTCATATGAAAATCCGTATTTCACAGCTATCTCTATAAGTCTTCCTGCAATTTCTGCTTCTGAAATCTGTCCAAACTGATAACAGGCAGCTCTGCTTCTTACAGTTACCGGTATTTTTTTTGATTCTGTGGTGCACATGATAAATACCACATGTTCCGGCGGCTCCTCCAGCACCTTAAGGAGTGCATCAAATGCACTGCTTGAAAGTTTCTGAACTTCATCTATAATATAAACTTTCTTTTTCAGCTGTGATGGCAGAAAATCAACGGATTCCTTGATCGCCCGGATACTGTCAACTCCTGTATTACTGGCAGCGTCCAGTTCTACAATATCTGAAGAACCGGAAGAAACCGCCTTACAAGATTCACAGCATCCACATGGATTACCGTGTTCGTCCGGATGCTCGCAATTGATAGCACGCGAAATAATGCGCGCCATTGTTGTTTTTCCGGATCCAAATTGTCCTTCCAGAATGTAACACTGAAAAAACTCCTTACGGATAGCCTGCTGACGCAGGTTATCCACAACTGTCTTCTGCCCTACCATCTGATCAAAGTTCATAGGGCGTTCTGCATTACAAATATTGATATTCTTAGCCATAACCCTATACCTCCCTGATCATTCCGGCCTGTGAGATGCCATCTGTCTGTGCAGTCCGATGAATGCCGGCATTTATGTAAATTTTTTTATAATCTACACAATTACAGGCAGAAATAACATTTTTCCCACGCCCATAGCCGGATGTAACCAGCCATTCCAAGACAGGTGCTTTCTCACAACCATAATCTGCTGAAATTTTTTCTGCAATCCTTTCACAAAGCTGAATTCTCTCAGCTTCTGTAATAATTCTTATAAAATTAAACATATAAATCTCCCTTCCTGGCGGAATAAATTTCCACCATAAACCTTATCTGACTCCCTACTCTGCTATAAACCGGAGCATATCAAACCAGTCGTTTTTATTAAATCGACCATCTGAAATCATTCTCTCCGCATTTGAGAGTACGGACACTGCAGCCTGAATTGACAGGATACTGTAGTGCTCTGATGCTTTTGAAACATCAATACCTGGTGTAAACCCGAACTCAATGCCAGAAGCTCCAAGCAGGATTTTATAAAAAACCTGCCGGAGAAAGGAAACAAAAGCCCGGATAAGTGGTAGATCATAGGTTTCATAAAAGGATGCTTTATCCTTTTCCCTGATCACATGAAGACAATCAAAAAGATCCGCCTTATTTCCATTTTCAATGAATTTTAAAGCATTTTTGACCGTCTGGACATACCCATTGGATGCAACCATTGATTTATAAAATCCGATTCTCCCACCGGACAACTCTGCCACAAGAGGATCAAGATCATCTATGACTTCCTTCATTTCTTCCCTTTGCAGAGAATAAAATGGGATTAGTTTCGCCCGGCTCTCCACCGTATCAATAAGATGACGATGCGCCACAAGTATGATAACCACCTGCCCTGCCTGCTCTTCCAAAAGCTTTAAAAGTGCATTTTGTGCAGATTCTGTAAGCAAATCAGCATCATCAATAACGCATACTTTATAGCTTGCATTCGCAGCCATCTGCCCGGTAAACACAAACAGGTCCTCAATATCATCTATTCCAATCACCTTATTTTTTTCTTTCGGCGATATCATAAGATAATCCGGATTCGCTGATAATCTGCTTCCAAGCATTTTTTCTGCCACAATTTCTGCAGCAGTCCGTTTTCCGATGCCCCGCATACCAAAAAACTGATATACACCCGGCTCGTTAACTGCCTGCAATGCCTCAACAGTACGCGCATCATACGCGTATCCTTTTAATGTTTTCATATACTGCTCCCTTCTGACGGTTTTCCGTCATAAACCTACATATTTGTCTCTTCAAGTTTTTCCATGGTTTCCGCCGAGGCAACTATGGCTATCTCAGTAACCTCTCTCTCATCCAGATCTCCTAAAAAATCTCTGAAACATTCTGAAAGTTCTTTAAAACTTTCTTCCTTCTGCAAAAACGGAGATGGAATATCAAAGCTTACCTGATCCTCCATTTTCCTCTCATTTATGAATGTGACAAGTACAATAACAAACTGATGGTCATCTTTCACATCACATTCCACGTTCCATTTGTTTTTTTCAAAAAACTCTGCAAGTTTCATAAATCTCCTTTCCGGAAGAAGAAACAATTTCTTCTCCTGTAAAATGTAAAAATCACTTATTAAAAAAACTGTTAAAATAACTTCTTATCCTGTCATTGATAGCAATGTTGTCCGGATATGCGAAGTCATTTTTCGGATCTGGCTCAACAACAGAATTCCTGATTCCGCAAATACGTGTTAAGTAAATCTCTCCACATCTTGCAAATGCCTCAGAAGATTCCAAATAATAATCCAGATCGTATTTCCCCTTAAGAGAATATCCTAAGTTTTCTACGGATCTTTTTACCTCTTCGCGGTACAATGCAAGCACCGGATAAAATGCTGCACCTCTGGATACATGGCCATGCTCATAATCAAGCATGTGCATGCACTCATGTGCAAATGAAGCAGGATGGCGCACATCCACACATAAACATTTTAGGTATGGGTAATACAACCCAGTAGCCTTATGATTTCCAAGCTTTCGAAATCTCAGGCTTACCTCTTCATGCATATTTAATCCCATAAATTTGGCCAACGCATGAAATTCCTCATAAACACTCTTCATGAGCGAAAGATCAACTTCCTCATCAAATTCCACATAACCAAAATAGTTATTAAATTCTGATGCTTCCATTGCTCTGAGGATTTTCTGCGGAATGTTGTGCTTGGTCTCAAAAGACGCGGCATAGCTTTCCCTATTTGCCTTCCGGATCTTCTCCTCCTGCTTATCTTCCTCATACTCATAGATCATCTTATCAATAAGCATCACCATGAGTTCCGTGGAAATTCCTGCATCCAAAAACTGCTGATAGCTTCTTTTGCCGGTTCTTAAGTGCCGGAATTTTAATTCCATGTCTGATACCGGTAATTCATCTGCAAGAAACAGAATCGCACCAAAATAGGAAGAATTTTTCATAGCTTCTCTTTTTTCAAATGAAAAAAGAACCTCTTTCTCCTGTTTTGGAACATCTTCATATCTTGCAACTTTATAACCAAGATTCTGAAAATACTTCCTTACATAAGGAAAATCCTCATTCTCAAACAGAATGATTGACTTTCCACCCTTTCCTGTATATACCTCATGTGCCGCAATAGCATCACACAAAGCATCTTCAAGAGTTTTATGTAAAATATCATCTTCCAGTTCCTGTGGTGACAGATTTTCCCACCGCATACGGATTTCTTTCCGCAACTGACAAAATAATGCCATTGATGAAAACACCGCTGACATATCAGCCATTGCATAACGATGATTGCGATCTTTTTTTAGCATCCAGAATCCTGCACCATGCGTTTTTGCAGGCAACTTTGTCCCTCCGGTAGGCGCATAGATCTTTTCAAATCCTTTCACTTCCACCGCAATGCAGCCCTTATAATCATCCTTACAAAGCCCTTTCAGTATTAAAATTGCATTTTTTTCAGGCTTTGCCGGCTGCATACAGTTCTCCATTCCCGGAAGCTGTCTCAAGATTTCTCCAAGATCTGTCTGCCCATCCACAATCTTGTCTGTGATCGGACGAAGTACCTTATTTCTCATGCACTGCAGAACATAAGCCTGTCTGTCATATGTGTTTTTGGAAAAATAAGTTTTCGGTACCAGCGCATCCAGAAAAGGAACTGCATGGAACTCTTTTCTTTTTCTTTCCCTTAAAAGGGAAAGTATCCTTTCTCCTTTATGAAGGTAATCCTCCATACTAGCCGGAGCCGGTTTTTCCGAAGGTACACTACCTCCGTTAAAGATCTCGAACAGCTCATAGAAATTCATATTAAGATCTAAGCCATTCTTTTGTTTGTTTTTTAACATATAAACCTCCATTCCCGACAGACATCTATGTCCATGCCGTATAAAAACATAGGATTTATGGCAATAAAAATGCTCCTGCAATAATGCAGGAGCATTTGAATCACTCAAATCCTGAAAACCACCTGACTGCTGCCAGATGTAAATCTATATAAAATAATACAATTACATCATATCACAATCAATTTGCGTTCTCAATATTTTGTTTAATCTTTATTTAACTTTTAATACTTTTCCTATATTTTCTTACGCTTCATACATACAGCTGACCCTACATGTTACATGTTTCTGGCATTTCAATTACTCGTTTTTCATTCACGCTCAAACTTCTCATTTTCTGTATGCCACCATTGTCGCATTCCACATACGCGTAACTGAGCTGCACTTCTCCCTCTTCACTAATCTGCACACATTCATTTAAAGTAACCTTCTCCTTAGTATAATTTTCAATAAACTCATAAAAAGAAAGGGGACACGCTCTACAATCATCGCTTTGTAATTCAAACAGAGTCCCTTTATCCGGAAAGAGCTTTAAACAGACCATTATCATCTGATAAAAATCCTTAGCTGATAATATTACCCATTGTTTCTTATCCGTACATATAGAATTTTGTACATATTGAAAATATTCGCCCGCATTCTCGAAATGTTTCTCTCTTGCTTCATCCTCAGTCATTGGCAGATAACAATATTTACGAATTGCGATCAACTTATGAATCCAATCCGGAATGCTTAAAAAAAACAAAATAACCAATAGCTCAGCAACCATGTTTCCTAACATCAGTATACTTATTCTTACAAGTCTCCCCAAAGTACCTGCGGACCCTCCCAGGTATTCATATTCAAATCTGCTCAGAATATAGTTTCCTACAATAAACAGAAGTGCTGCTGTAACGCATATCATAATTTGAATACCTATTGAATTATTAACCAGAGTGATCCAAAAATTTTTCTTTTTTACGAGATTCTTAACTTCTTTTTTCACAGTGCAATCCCCTTCTTATTCCTTTCGACCTGCTTCTTTGATCTCATACTGTTCATCTGAGGCATCCGGATTATCAGCCGGAATATATGGTAATCTTTTTTTCTTAGGGATATTAACCATTTTTCCTCTCATTACATTTTCATAAATCGCATATGAATTTTCCCCTATCAAATTATGAATATAGGTTGCATCAAGCCAGTATTTTTCCCGGAATTCCTCTCTTTCTATCACTTTTGTATCTTTATTTCTTTTACGGAGCATCCGGTATGCAAGATCAAACACCATTTCTTCCGTATATCCCCCGACAACAATACTGTTTGTTCCTATTTCCCCCGGTTGAAATTCTTTTGCTCCATCTACTTCAATATCAGCAATTGCAAGCACACGTTTTAAGGTATCTTCTATTCCTTCTCCACTTGCTGTTTCACCTGAAATTTGATTTACATCAGTCTGAGTCATCTTTGCCCGCGTATGCTCATCATTTACCACAGAGTTTTCATCCGTACCTCTTTTATCAATTATCTCCCGACCTTTAGGTACATAGTTTTCTGTGCTGGCTGGAGTCGAGCTTAAATTAACAGGCTCATCTGCCATTTCACCAAGATCTTCTACTTCCAGTTTGTTCCCGGTTGAAACAGCCACAACCTCTCCTTCTCTCTCAGAAACCTGCTTCTTTTTTTTAGCCCGTTCTCTTCTCAGTCTCGCAAAAAATCCTTCTTTCTTCGGTTTTTCCTTATTAACTTCCTTTTTTTCCCTGACATCCTCAATCTCATGGAAATTTTCTTTTTTCTCTAAAGCCTTTTCTTCCCTGTTTGCCTCTTCCTCGACTTCTTCCATCATCTTTGCAATTTCACCACGGCTCAAAAGATCTGATAAGCTTGTATCTACTCCACTTCCCAATTCCTTATTTTCCGGCTCAGTATGGGAAACTTCTTTTACCTGCGTCTTTACGGGCAATTCTGAATCTTTCAATTCACCTGATACAATAATTTTTTTATTTTCCTCTTTAAGCTTTTCTTCTTTTTTTGCTCTTCTGGTCTGCGCACTTTTGATTTTACGAACCTCTGCCTTGATCCTTGAAATCATGATATCCTTTGTGATCAGATTTCCATTCTCATAACGGGATATATCCATTTCCCTGCAAATCTGCGTAAGCTGAGTCTTGTTCATTGATGAAAGATCTCCAAGAGCAGTTTCAGGAATAACACGATCCGCTGTTTTAATTTCCTGTTTCTTCGCATTCTTTGGTTTTTTCTTTGCAGCCGGTTGCTTCGATATGGATTTACTTTCTGATTTATCCTGCTTTTTTTCCACTGTTTTAGAAAGAGACGCTTCTTTTCCCCCTTTTCCCGCAGTTGCCGGAATCTTTTTTTTCTTTGCACTTGCAGCTTTCTTTACAAGCGCCTTTTCCTCTCCGGCTTTTGCAGATACAGTGCTTTTTGGTGGAGTAACCGCCTTTTTTCCTGCCATTCCTGCTTTTTCTACTTTTTTACCTTTCCCAGAATATGTACCATTTCCATCACCTGCAGGTTTTGAAACCTTATGATCTGTCCCTTTCATATCCTCAATGATTGCGGTACTCATGTGCCATTTTCCTCCTGCTCATTTATTTTGCGCATATTTTAGGCACAAACCCATGTAAAAAGTCAAGCAAAAAAAAGGAAAGTATGCAATTCACATACTTTCCCTTTCCTGACAACTTCAATCATTCTAACCCATTGACGCTGCCCTTAATTTTTCCAGATTATTCAGCTTATCCTGGAAAATCTTTAAAAACCTCTGTGCAAAACAAAAATTTTGCACTGAAAGGATTGCAGCAGATTCATCGAAAACCTCTCCATTTTCAACAAACCCGGCAATTTCCTTTACTTCTTTTTCTGAACTCAAAAGGAGTTGGCTGGCAACACGGATATTTTCCTTTAAAGTCTGCTCGTCATCTCCCAAGTCAAAATAACGATCAAGAAAAATTTCAGCCATCTCATCAATGTAATCCTGCGTCATGCCGCCTCCTCCTTTCCGTCTACAACTTCTTGTGCATAGGCATAAGCATCACACCGCAATACTTTCACCTTAAATATCCTGCGGAATGGGTTTCCTTTGTTAAATGAGGAAATCCACTGAAGAAAGATTTCTCTTGCATTTTTCTGCCCATCCTCTCCATGCCACCACTGGCACGAAGAAAAAATAAACTTTTCATGTACCCTCGTCTGTCCCCTCCTTGTTACATACGAATAGGTAATACGGAAAACACTTCCATCCTCAAAATCTTTAATGATTTCTGATCGATGAAGAGATGCCAGTTTGTAAAGTACCGACTCTGTGATGTCTGTCCCATAAAAAGGATCTAAATATCTAACCATGCTTTTTTCCTCCTTAAACTTCGATGGATACGGCAAACCATCGGTTATTCACTTTAACAAATTCCCAGTTACCGTTGATCTGTATTTCTTCCGATATCATATCCCATCTTAAATATTCTTCCAGTTCATCTGAATATTCAAATGGCAGCTGATACATTCCATTTCTAACAAGATATAATGCCAGATTCTGTTCACACATATCTCTGTTTTCCGGATTTTTCATTTCTTCTGGTGTAATTAGTGAAAATTCTCCTTCTGAGATCTTCCCAACTACATCAGAAAAACTTGAAGAATCAGCAGCATTTATTATTGCTACCATTTCATCTGATTCCATCGGATATGGAAGCCCTGCATGATTAAGGGTTCTTATTACATCCCATATGCTGGAATATCCCCACGGAAAGTTCCACGGAGAATCATCATCACAGATTAAATACTCATGCTGATTATTCAGCATTCTTTCTTCATTGCTTACAATGGTTCCATCTTCTTTCTGTACTACTGTTACCTCCGTATAAGTATCAGCAGTAAGATCTTTTAACGTAAAGATCATATAAAACTCCCTTCCCGAATCACAACTGATTCGTAAAAAACATAGGATTTCGGCAATAAAAAAAGCCCCTGCAATAATGCAGGAGCATTTGAATTACTCAAATCCTGAAATACGATCTGACTGATGCCAGATCTAAAACATATAATATAAAATAATACAATTACATCATATCACATGTTCAAATACTTCACAATCAATTTATTAATTTTAGGTTTAATTTTATTATTGATCATTTCATACATGCCACTTCCATTTATCACTTCTTCGTCTTCAGAAAGCCATATCTTTATCTTTGCGTTTCATTACCTTTTCAACCAACGTATAAAGAGCCTTTTCTTCTTTTGTGATAGTTCCTTCCTCTGTTTTCCTTGAATATTTTGCCTTGATACGATACAATTCCGGAATACTACAGTCATAAAGTTTTCTGTAAAGAGCCATCTCCTCTTCGGATGCCTTTAATTTGTCAATAAACCATTCGCAATCTTCAAAATCCGGACTTTCCTCAAATGTTTCTCCGGTACCTGGATCACATGCCGGATTCCCATTTTCATCAATAATGGAATATAATTTTCCATTTTTCCAGCGGTTGCTATTATTTCTTGTTATATAAAGCCCTTTATATCTATGTCCAAAAATCCCATTTTTATACTGTCTAAATCGAGCCATATATTAAAGTCCTGCCTTTCTTACCATGTCAAGTAGTTCATCCTCAAGCGATGTTGATGTATTAGCCGTGGAACTATTGCTTTCATCATTTGTTTCATAATTTACATTTTCTTCCATTATTTTATCAGAACTATCCACCTGATCATCTACATCTATATCATACACTATATTTTCCGGAATGTCTTGCTTTATGCTCTCATTAATTCCGATATAATTTGATCCAAGTTGCACAGCATATGCCTGATAGTCATTTCTCACATATGCAAGCAGTCTGGCAAACTTTGAGCGTCTTGTTTCACTTTTTGTTGCTTCAAGATAGTCATTGTAGTAACTTATAAAATCACATACCCACAATTCAGCATCAGATGCAGAAAAATCCTCTGTCATGTGATTGCGTGCGGCATGGTCCAACATCCGCAACTGTTCTTCTGTAAAATCAAAAAGCATATCTTTTAGAAGAGGAAAATCTGATTTATCTATTTCTTTCTCACGTTTTTCATACTCTTTCCGTTTCGCCTCTCTCTTTTCGTCTTCAGAAGCATTCTCATATTGCAGATCTTCCAGAGAAAGCTGCTCATACTGTGTATAATTATTATATTCCTGATCAAGAAGGGCATTTTTTCGTCTCTTTTCATCTTCATTCTTCTCTATCAGTGTAAATTTTATCATAACATATCGGCGATACTTTTTCCCGGCATAGTCTACCTTTAAAGGCGTATAATCTATCGTAATGTCCGTGTACTTATTTATTTCCTCTTTTGCCGGTTTCAAAACATTTCTTTCGAAGATTCCCCAGTTTGCCCATCCTTTCGGAACAACTGTATTCCCATTTGCGTCCATTGGAGCAAGCATTACCTGCAGATCTCTTTCCGTTCCTGTTCCATTTTCGAACACCCATTCCAAATTATTGCATTGATATGTCTTAAGATATTCAAAAAGTTTCCCTGAATACTGGGATTTCATGATCGCGGTTGCATCAACGCTCCAAGATGCTATGTAAACTTTTCCATCTTTCTGCTGCTTTTTTAAATTAAACAGGTATGGTGTTATTGATCTCGAAAATGTGATGGTTATATAGCCGGCAGTCTCATGTAATTCTACAATATCGAACCAGTGGCGGCTTGTATATTTTACATTTGGGGTATTTTTTTTAACACTATACTCATTTCCATCATTCCCCACATGGATAACATTATATTCACTATACTCTACATCTTTAATCCACTGAGTCTTTTGAGACAATTCCTGTAACATCTTAAGCATTTCCGGTGTAGAATAACGGGAAGACCAACCTATCATCCGGCAAAATTCTCTTACGCTAAAATCATATCTTTGCATTGGATCATCCGTTGGCTTTATTTTAGAAATCATATAATTAACAGCCTTTTGTTCTACAAGCGTAAGATTATTCCTGCCAAGTTGAATCAGATCTACTCTTTTTGCAACAACCTGTTTTCTTGCCTTTGCAAAGTTGATCTCTTCCTGCGTTGATCCGGCAGAGGTGGTGCCATTTACAGCAACTAAATCTGTATTCTGTTGTTTTTTCTTCCGATCCGGCATAATGACACCCCTTTCTGAAATGATTATATTCTATTTCTTTCCCAAAAGTCAACGGGGTTTCCGACTTTTAGCGCATAATTCAAGTCAATTATCCGATGAGCAGCGCATAAATCAGGCGTTTATACTTAATTTTTAGAATATATAATAAAAGTTGCCGACACATAGCGCACTTTTTTAATAAATTTTCCTACATACTCGTCATATTTCGCTTGAAATTTATATCTATTTCAGAATATATAATTAAAGTTGCCATCTGTCAGCGCATATTTCAAAGAAAAGTTGCCGACATTCGAAGCATATTTCGAACACATATTCTATATTCAAAGGACGGCAAATTTTTTCCCAAGTTACTTCTTGCCGACTTTTTTATACGTGAATTAAATGCAAAATTCCTGATAAACCCCGATAAAATCAGCGGTTAAGCTATATTTTGCAAACAAGGACGGCAAGTTTTTTGATGAAAACTTGCCGTCCTATCATGCTTTCTTTCTAAAAACTTGCCGTCTTATAAATTTGCCGTCTTTTCAATTCAAAATTGTGCGCATAATTGAAAATTTGCCGTCTTCAATAAAACCCCTAAAATAAGCCATTTTTTCTTTAATTATTAAATAATGACCCTATATTTCATATTTCTTATTGGTCAATCATATTTAACATCTAATCTCCTGAAACCCTTGATATCACTGGGTTTGAAATAATATTTACAAAAAAGACGGCAAATTTAATCTTCTTATCCAATTGCCGTCTTGGTAAAGACGGCAAATTTTTCAATTATTTCTGTTTGCTAAATTTAATTGCCGACTTCGAAAAAGCCCTGTTTTTCCTCTTTCTTGAAGTATACCGTTCTTCAAAAATTAAATTTTAGCGCATAGTTCACATACTTTTCCGCATAATTTATAAACTTCTGCGCATAATTCGTCAAACTTTAGCGCATAGTTCACATAACTTTTCCGCACAGTTCGCACACTTTTGCGCATAATTCATTTCTCCAAATTAAATTTTAGCGCATAGTTCGCATACTTTTCCGCACAGTACATCAAATTCCGCGCACAGTACATCAAATCCTGCGCATAGTTTACAAATTTTTCCGCACAACAGCACGAGTTTCTTCCTATATACATTAATAATATATTTATACTGTACTAATAAAATAACATAACAGATAATATCCTTATTTGCCGACTTCGCTTACGCTCAGACGTCAAATGGCTATTATCTGTAAGTATATATACACAATAAATTTTATAATATATGAATATAATAAAAAATAATATAAGAAATAATATATCAAATAAAATAGATATAATATAACTACTACGTTGTTGTTCTCTTTCTGCTTTCTTTTTATTATATGCAATTATTTTAAATTTACAACAAAAAGAAACGCCCTTTCGGACGTTTCTCTTAATAACAGACTTTATGTACTGCACATTCGATGCCAGTTATACTGTCTTCTTTGATATATTCGGTTGCAAGATAAAAGGCTTGTTGCCTGCTATATGCATATACCTCCAGACAGTCTTCCCTTGCATCTCCTTCATCATCAATTTCTTGATAGAAAACGACATATTTATGAAGGCTCATAAAACCTCCCTTCTGAGAGAAGAACAAGCGATCTCTCAAATAAACCTGGTTTGTAAATCTAATGGAATGGCAATTCTTCATCTGGAATACTCATAAATCCATCTCCTGCAGTTCCACTTGGGGAAGGCACTGCAGATCCTCCATTGGAATTATTATTGCCAGAGGCGGCATTTTTGCTTTCTGCAAACTCTGCATTCTCTACCACAACATCTGTAGTGTAAATGCGCTGCCCATCTTTATTTGTATAACTGCCCGTCTGAATACGCCCTTCAAGAACAAACTTAGTTCCTTTGCGGCCAAATCTCTCAAAAAACTCTGCCGTCTTGCCAAATGCAATACAGCTTATGAAATCTGCTGTCTGTTCATCACCGTTCCGACGGAATCGGCGGTCAACTGCCAGCGAGAATCTTGCAATTGCATTGGTACTCTCTCCCTGAGAGTACCGGACCTCTGCATCTCTTGTTAATCGGCCCATAAGAATTACTTTGTTCATAGTAGAACTCCTTTCTGGGGAAATTTCCCCTATAAAATGAACTATAAAATGTCATAGGATGGCTGGAATCCTTTTGCAAGAAGATCATCCAGTCCTTTTCCACAGGATTCATCCCAGTTGGCTACTCCAACATAGAATCCTTCTTTTCGTATGGCGCCCAGAACCTTGTTCTGAGCGTTTAATACGCTCTCATTTACCGCTTTATCTGCATCATAGGCAATAATGAACATCTTTGTCCCTTTTTGCTTTAAAATGTCGATTAAGCGGTGATTTTGATCACCGGTAAATAAATCTCCCCAACTGTCAACGCCTGGAAATGTTACCAAAGGTGCGTCCATCGTGTGGTTGGCAAATATTCCTTTTTTCTCCCCTTCCGTCAGGTAACAGATAAGATAGGAATCGTTTTCGTCTGCATACAAACTTGTACCAGACTCGAGTGCACAGCCACTGTCATAAGAATTGACAATACGGTGGTTTTGCTCTTTTTCCTTTTGATCTTCAAAAAAGGATGTTAAAGGGCGGTATTTACCGCTAGTTCTTATGAACTTTTCTTGACCGTTGTGCTCGGTGAAGTATCCCTGGTCTTTTTTTGAAAGAAAAATCTTTTCTCCTTTGTCAAAGACATACCAGCCCTTAAATGGCTGCAGGTAAAACTTCTTTTTCCCATGTTCATAAAATCTCTGTCCATAACGGTCTTTTTCCAGCTGGATTCCGCAATCGGTGAAATCCATTCTGATACGGATTCCATAGAGGTATCCATCCGCATCGTAAATTGGAAAGCAGATTCCGCTCGGGCCGGCAAATGTCCATTTTCCACTCTTATCCTTAAAAGCTCCTGGAAGGCCAAGCAGACTATCGGAGCCGAGTTTTGCCATTGTTTCACTGGCAAGCTTTTTTCTGTAAGGATTTCGGCAGAAGAAATTGCTGTATTTTGCCCGGATCACATCCCGCATTGGGAAAGATCTGATTTTATGTTTTTCGATCAGATCGTCTGACCAGCCTTCCTGATGAAGATATTCCCTGTGGTAATCTTCCAGTGTAAGGCAGGAAAGCATAGCTTTATAAACAACATCCCGATCCTTATGGGACATTGGCTTAATTGATTCCACTATTTCGTAGTGGATTGGTTCGGGAACGACAATATTTGCCGCCACAGGAGAAGATGTTTTACTTTTATCCTGCCATTTCCCGCGATGGTTAGGATTGTATGGTCCTTTTTTGTTGGCCCGCATCCAATCATCCTTCTCTTTTGCCCGGATTGCTTCATACAGTTCTTTATCCTGAAAGACTGTATTCTGCTCCTTTTGTGTAAGGCGAAGAAAATGATAAATTCTGCCATCATGTCCGTAAACGTCTTGTTGTGATTTAGTTCGCTTACAAATTATTTCCGGATATCCCTTGCCATTTTGGTAAAAGCAGCAATAATCTGGTTTACCGCAGATTGGACAAGGGCGGGAACTTGATACCTCTGTACATCCTTTTCCCATATAAAACTCCTTTCTTCAGCTTTCCGCTGATAAAAAACATCCATACCGCAATCAGCATGGGAATGCTCTCCACATGGGGGAGCTTTTGTTTTGTCCTGTAAAAAAGAACAAAAAAAATGCATCCATATGTCTCTATGACATATAAATGCACGACAGCTCCGGAACGAAGCACTTATAATAATATAAATAAATACATTTATATCTTACCTTATTGAAATAAAAAAATCAAGGCACGATTTAATAAATTATATAAATGCAGATTTTTATATAAAAAAGGGAACTACAAAAAGGCACAACCAGATTTTCTTGTCTGGAATGTGCCTGGTAGTTGTTACCTGCATGCATGTATGAGGGATAAAGAAACATTTCTGGAAAGAAGGTGGTTTACACATTCTTTCCGGTTAAATGTTTTATACGGAAATATCCGATCAGATCACGGATATCATTTCTCCGTTTTCCAGTTTTTTCATCCATTCATTATTCTTTTCCTGCGATACAGCTATATGCCCTGGGACAGCTGTATCGCAGGAAAATTCTGCTTCGTTCCTCGGACAAAGATTCATCCCTTTCCCGTTTGCAAACCGTACACGCCAGATAGGGCGATTCGTATGATAGTATCTCTGTCTGAAATCCAGGCAGAAACAATATTGGACGATAGCTTTTTTACGACGATATATTACAATATCCCCGCGGTGTATGTTTTCTAATTTAACAGATTTCATAATCTTAAACCTCATTTGTAATAGTAAAATCCGGATAATCTTATTGTTCACTGTTTCGGATATTAAGCCTGAAAATTGATCTTTTACTATAGTCATTAGCTGGGAGCACATCTATCAGCCGGTTAAAAACATCGTTTTCCGTGACAAATGATACGTCTGTCGCGTAAAAAACATCAAGATTTTTAAGATCATTCTCACAACATCTGACACGTTCACATGCCATGGAAAACCATTCGCTTTCCACGATTACCATAATACTTGCATTTTTAATCTGGTGCTTTCCCATAAAGGTACGAAGATTCCTGAGCAACATAAGGTATCTGCTGCTCCATTGCGGATCTTGACGTATTGAAAATGCAAACAACGCAATCACATCGTTAGATGGTAGTTTTATTCCGTAAAGCATCCTTATTCCTGAATTTTTATAGACAAAATCAGAGAAATCACAGTATGTAACACGCCCACAAGGCTCGTACTGTTCTTCAAAAAGTATAGAAAATTGGTTTTCCGACAGAATGCGCAACACCCGTTCGCATTCAAAAGGAATGCTTTGTTCTTCATTTTTAATAAATTTGTAAGGACGGCTTTTTTTGAGATATTTGTAACCAAGAGGGGAAACAGCATATATAAAAGGGCTTCCTTTTATCGACTGATCCTCGCCTTTGTGAAATAGTTCATATTCCAAAATAAGTCCTTTTTGGCGCATGGCATTTAATGTACGTCTCATTCCGGTTGTAGACATCTTTTCATGATTTTTCAAATAAGCAAGTCTTTTCCTCAGCAGAAAAGAATTCAGATAAGTATAATCACTTAAGATGCAAAGCAGATCAAAATACAGTGAGGGGAGATTTTCTTTTAAAATGGAGTTTAAAAGAACGAAAGGGACATCCTTACGTCCTTTACACTTAAAGTACATTCCATCATGGTAAAGGTAGGGTGAAACTTTAAGGTTCTCTTCATTATCCTCAATTTCTATATCGTCCACTTCTATTCGTGCAGCTCCAGGAAGGACTGTAAACATTGATTTTGTGTTTGATTGAGACATATTTATTCCTCAGCTGGCTAAATATTCGTATAGCCATTATAAGTTTTGGTTTTAATAGGTTCCTTTTTGTCCCCGGTTTCATTGAATAGAGTAGATTGCCCCTCTACTGCTGTATGTTTGGAAGACTTTGGTTTCCTTCTCTTGGATTTCTTTTTATCAGAATTCTCTGCGTCAGCCTTTTCCTTAGAGTTCTTCCCTTTATCTGATGAAAGAAAAATTTCAGATTTTGAATAATTATCAGTTGCGGATACTTCCTTTGCTGTGGATATAGAGGAAGAAACGTCTGAAACTTCAGTATTGACCAATGAAGCCTGCAAAGATTCATTTTTTTCTACAGAGTTAGCGGTTACACCTGAGTCATTATTAACAAATAAAGGTTTTTTCGTATGCTTCTGTGCCGATTCCAATGTAATAGGACGGGGAGCCAATGTTCCACCAACAACAGAAACATTTTCTTCATGGGCATTGATGCCGGCAGCAGTTGTATCCGAGACATCATTAGCTGCAAGGGAAACGATCTTTTCCTGCTCTATTGGAGTAAATGTGTTTTCCTGTGTTTCATCTTCCTGCGAAGTACCTGTAGAATTAAGAATCTGATCAATGATTTCAATTGTCAGATCGTCTGAGTCATAAGAATCAATATCTTCTACATCCTTATTTTCCGTCTCAGGAAAAATATCAGATGGAGGTGCATTTTCTTTGTCTGGAGCATGGCCCCCTGAAGAGAACATAAATGTTTTTCCTCTTGATTCCGATGAATCATATTTTCCCTTATCGCTGGTCGATGATGGGTTGTTCTCATGCGATCCGGCATTATCAGTGGAATCTGCTTTAACAATTCCGAACAGATTCTTTTTTTTCATGCTGGAATCTCCATTGTTAAAAGAATCCGAATGAAATGTATCTGATCCAATTTCGGACCGAATGGAAACCGGGGAATCTTCTTCTACCATATCTGCAGATAAAGTATGCAGATTTTCTGTACCTGCTGCTTTAAGTGCTGGATAAGCGGACCAGTCTACAGAAAATCGTTTCTTTTTCAGTCGCCGGTAGCTTGGAAGGAAAGATACTTTTCCCAGAAAAGCGTCCACAGCACTTCCATTATCAACTGTAACCACGGTGACTTCCTGAAAATTACGGTACCTTACATCAGTACCGGTGATATTTGATTTTTCCTCAATTGTATCCCTCCTATCATACGAAAGGTTAGGATTATCCGAAAATACGGATGTTCCACGTTCGCCCTCCATATGGGTTACCTGCAGGGACATGCCGGCAATGGATTCGTAAAGCTCCATTTCCTGTGCTGCAGCACGTCCAAACACAAAGTGATGGGCACAGTTTCCGAGCAGTACATCTTTTAAGAAAGCGGTACTGTTTGATTTTTCCATCTGTGCCAAAGACTGTACAGCAACAAACATGGCAACACGAAACTGACGGAACAGAGAAAAACAGCCTTCGATTCGTGGATGCAGCAGCACTGGAAGTTCATCGATATAGAAAAAGTGTGGAAGTTTTTTAATTTCCCCGCCAGGACGGCGATATACCGCATTGATCATAGATAACATGAAGAACAAACCGAATACAGTAGAATCACTTCCAAGTTCCAGTGCATAATTCACCAGTGTAATTTCTCCATTTTCCAAGGCATCGTCGAGACAGATAGAATTCTGTGTACATAGGATATTTTTGATCAGTGGATTTTGAAGGAAAGAATTTATAATATTTCTAAGTCCACGACACTGGTCAAACAACTGATCGGCCCCATCTCCTAACAGGTCCTTTTCGATGAAATCATAGATTGGCTGGTAAATACCCATATCTGGATTCATTCGGTTGTAATTGCCATTTTTATCTCTTTTGGCATAATGCTCGACAAAGATTTTTTTAAGGGTTTCTGCCTTTTGAAAGTTGTTAAGGATGTTCTGCACATCAGTAGGGTCTGGCTGTGAGCGCCCTGCTTTTTCGCTCTCAGGAAGAAATTCAAAAGTAAGCAGTACAAGCATGGTCACGGATGTAGTAACGTTTTTGTTCAGTCCTGCAAAATATACGTCTGACTGTCCGGACGCATCATAGACTGCTTGTGCAACATCTGCAAACAGAACCGATATTTCATTTCTTTTTATGATCTGTTCCATAACAGGTAATCCGGGTTTCATGTAGAGTGGATTGAATCCTTTAAAGCCTTCTTTCAATCTTCCATCTTTCCCAAGAGTAGGATCTACACGGTTAACTTTAAGTCCCTTTGCACGTGCTAAACCGTAAATTTCATCTGAGAAAGAGGCATTAGGTGCCATGGCTGTAATGCCAGCAATTGGAGCCTGAAATTTGAGATTGTATAAGAGCTTTTCGTTTTTGGGATTATCGGGAACAAAATTATCTACTGTAAAATCGCAATCCTTCATAGGCATTTTCATATGAATTTGCCCCTTTTCAAGGTATTCCATCACTTTTTTCTTCTGGTATTCCAGGTTATAAACAATCTGATCTATATCCGATTGAATTGCACATGTAAAACAACCTGATGTTTTACCAGTTCCTGTTGTTCCATTCGCAACAGCGTGGAGAAATCGGTCTCTTTCTTTGATGTTTTTCTGTTCACCTGTCTCCAGATCCTTTACAATAGACATATCGTAGGCAAATTCTTTTTCCTTTGATGAACGCAGATCAAATTGTGTATCAAATTTAAAACGTACCAAGGTGGCTTTGATGATGGGGCTGTACAGGTTTTTGCATATTGCCGTCATCATCAAAGTACAAGTAATTGTCGGAGTGAGTAAAAGAACAAGTCTTGCAAAGGCTCTTATTCTTTCCTCATTTAGTGCAATGGTAGGTGTAAGTCCTGCAAAAAAAGGAATTGAGAAGGTGCCAGATATACGAAATACTATGCTGCATAAACACAAAACTGCATTGAAGCAGCAAAAAGTAAAGGTGCGCATTTTCCGGTTATGGAAATTCCAGTATTCCTGGTCTGTAGATATCATCCATAGAAGATATGGAAATAATGACGCAAACATATAATAAATAAGATTTGAGGAAACGCAGGAAGTAGTAATACCTGTAATGCCTGCTAAAATCTTACCCAAAAGAAGCATGCAGTTTGCAGCTACAAGGAAGAATCCGGCACCGCAAAGGATTGTTTTCTTATTATCATGCAGATATGCCTTTATAAGAGCCTTCCGGTATTGTGCGCCTTCTAATCCATCATTTTCGTTTTCTTCTTCAACATTGACATTGAAAGCAGATTTCATGGCGCTATCCATGAGATCGTATATGGTTACCTCTTTTTGAGGGGGCTTATGGGGTGGACTATTAGCTGAAATATCTTCATCATCCAGCGGATCTTCTATTTCAAGATTTTTTTTGGATGACATATCATTTGTTTTGTTTGAAATCTTTTTCATGTTCTCCTTTCTTTACGGACGGCAGTCCGGACAAGGATAGGCTCCTTGTAATGCACATTCCTGCCTTGAACCGTAAACCTGAGATTTTACTTCTGGAGTTGCATTTATAACTTTTTTGCACGAGGAAAGGTGATATAACTTTTTCCCATTTTCTTCCGTGATATAATAAGCATCCGGTTTGACGATTCTGGCACCTCCAATTGCATAAATATTTAAAAATCCAAGTTTAGGGTTCGTACTGACATAAGGATATCCCTGAAAAACAGAGAACAGACTTATATCGTTAATTGTTCGTGCCCAGTCATCTTCTGAAATAAATGGAAGAGAAAATTTGTAGGATATTCCATACTGTCGGGCAATTTTGTTATGCTGGTTAATGTAATATTCCATTGTTTCGGTAATCTTATTGATTATGGTTGTCCTGCGAATGGTATCAAAATTACCATCACATAAAAGGGAACTGCGATAGCAGTCATTGTCTGGATCATCTAATTTAAAAGATGATATTTTGGCATAATCATGGTAGTCACCACCTGATACAGAATTAGTGTGGGGGTCATAAATTTTAATGTTATCATCCAAAGAAAAGGTGAAAACCCTCCCACTATTCGCTTCTGTATATGTAAACGGTATTTTTTTTGACCAGTTTTTTGTTATGATTTTATCACCGTTGCTGGTTGTCACAGTTGTAGAATAGTTTACATAAAAACCGTCTCTGGCAACAAGAACAGTTACGGGAATATATGCTTTAACGGCATTCTGTTTAATTGTGTCGTTTGGACAGCCAAGGTTAATAAAAAGAGTGTGGTAAAATTTGTCAATGATGTGGTCTTTATTTAAGTCCACATCATCTCCGTGATCGGATTCCACGGCACTTTCCATGGCATCATCTATAGCGGTTTCCATGGCATTCGAGTAAGACTGTTTTACATCTGTAATGGTATCCACCTCGCTAGACTGTATCTTCAGTGGAATTAATAGTGCTGCAACTAAGATTGCAGCACATGTAACGTAATTACAAAACCTCATTTCTTATACTTCCCCCATAATATGATGTTATTGTCCCTGTTGGGGAACCTGTGTGGAATATGAAGTTGCGTACTTTTGTGGCTAAAGTTACATTTTTGGAAGAAACTTTTACATAGAAATAGTCACCTTCAGACATTTTGAAATCCTCGCCATCGTCATAGATTGATTTAAGAATATCTTTCTTGTAGGTTTTGATATATGATTCCTGATAGTCATTTTTAAAAACCCCATCATCCGTGTAAACCGGAATGTAGCTGACATGCTCACATGTCATAGTAATGTCATAAAGATTTCCTGTAATTTGAAGCTTTTTAATAAAGTCTTCGTACATTCTTTTGGACATATAGCCGCTTTCGCGGATGTTGTCCACAAATTTAGTTGTGGCAATGTCAACATTTTCCTGGGCCACATGGTCTGTCTGTTCTGATACTACAGACATTGATATGCTAAAAAGTATAAAAGTTCCAACAATTATTGCAAAAAACTTGTCTACCAATGTGTTCCTCCTGCTTACGGTGTTTTTTGTTTTGATAATTACATGTTCCGCATGATCATATGGCAGAAACTACTGACTGGTGTAGAACACCATTTTGATACTCCCATCATCGTTATACTGGTAAGTAACCCTATAGTTGCCATCTTTAATTACGGAATAATCGAAGTTTACATAGAAATAATCTTCTGGTTTGATAACCAGCCCATCAATGTTTACTGGATAATCCAGATACTGCATTAAATTGCTTATAAGTTCGTTTTTGCCGATTACGACATTCGAATAATCACTTTCTTTTTTCGTCTGATAAACCACCGGGTTTGAAGCAGCTTCTATTTCCTTTTGGGAAATAATGCTGTTTTCAATTACCCGGAAAGAATGAAAGGAAAGGTATAAAAAAGTAATAAGAACAAAAGCACCTAAAGCAGCTTCAAGGTAATCACTTATAACTCTTCCCATAGTAATGTCCTATTTCCTCATTTTATTTATTCCTGCGTAAAAACAATACATGTAGCTACATCATTGGAATCTTTTAATATGCTTCCCTTAAAGCTGCCAGTAGGATTGATATACTGGTTGTCTGTTATAGATTCCGCTTTTTTTAGAGATCCGGTAGCTCCGGTAGTAAGGTTATTGCCGGCATCAACGGAATATCCATAATAAGTCGTAGATTTTTTAGTAACGACTTTAATTGAAACTTTCTCCTCAGAGTAATTTTTTATTACATTGAGAACTTCGGAACCACTAATGGCGATTCCGTCATACATTCCTGTATCGGAATCCTGTAAGTCGGAATTCAATTTGCTTAATTTCGACGAACCGATATTCATACTCTCCTGACTCTGATTATTAAGTTTTGTAACAGCAGCAATAAGCACTACTGTCATTAGAACAACTGCTCCAACTGCGATAAATTTATGTATCACGTCTCCCATTTTTTATTTCCTCCTATAAATCAAAATTTTATGATATTGTTGTGTTTAAACCATTCATCGAGCCAAATGCGGTAAGCATCATTGGGGCGATCATATACCCGAAAAGCAGTAAAAGTAGCGGGATAAATACCAACATAGAAGCTAACCCGGATTTCTTGTTGATATAGGTGTTAGTATCAAGCTCTCTTTCTTTTTTTGACACTTCCATATCTCCGGTAAGTTCCACGAAGGCTTTTTCTACGCCAACCCGGTCTGCATCAATTAGACTGTCGACAATCCTTTGAAATGGAATAAATGGTTCATCTTCTTTCAGTTCTTCCAGAGCGTCCGTGTCACCGGCACTCAAGCGAAACTGGCATTTAGTAAGTGAATCCCTGAAAATATTTGAAAAACGGCACATCCAGTTTAATATCACATCTGGGGTCATTTCCGGAATGTGCATAAGCATACATATAATACTTTGGAACTGTGTCACTTCATTTTCCTGTGCCATTTGCATCAGGGATTTTCTTGAATATAAAAGTAACAGGGGGAGAGAATATCCAACAGCCCCTATTCCCAAACATATAATTAAGTACCACCACTTAAAGTAGGTATTTTGATATTTTACAATTCTTTTTACTACATCATTTGCCAAGAGTTCGATCACGTCATCATCAGAGATGGTTCCATCACTTTTAATTACTTTCTGGATGTCATCTGCTGTAATGTTCTGATCAAGATATCCTTTCACCAAATCAGTCGAATAAGTGACATATTGTTGCAATTTATCATTATCGTCAACGATGTAAGTAAGTGATGATTCCAAGGAATCCGTTGTTGTAATGACCAGATTTTTACTCGATGAAACTATGGCAAAACATAAAAAAACTGATAAAAAATACATACCAATCATTGAAAATATTTTTTCAATCTGCAGCATTTTGGCATTCATGTTTGATCCGGAACGTCTCAGCATACCATTTAATTTCAGCGTTTTTCCATAATTCTTATCTTCCCATGCATCAAGAAGCCCTTTAATTATGGGTATGTGGCAAATATAATCCAGAAAAATATGTTCTCCAGATTCCTTAAACTCCAAATCCTTAAGGCTGGATGTATAAAGATATAAGAGAATAACGGAAAAACATATTACAGCGGACATGATGATACCATATGGTCCTTTGTAGTAATGAGCTGTTTCTTCCCAATTATTTACCATGTATAAGTAAATAGGACGGATAAATAGCATTGGCGAAGCAACTAAAATTTCCATAAAACGAAATTTTTCTTCCAGTGTCTTCTGGGTTAATAACCAGGATGATATAGAACTCTTAATGCTGTTTAAATTTCTTACGAAAAGTGAAAATCCCTGTACTATTTTGTCGTCATATTCATTTACCAGTTCACATGCAGAAAGAAATAATTGCAAAAAAGGGTTTGTGGTATTATCCACATAAGTTGCGGTCTGTTCAGTGGAATCGCTGGAATCAACGATCTCACTGATTTTCTCCATGTGGGATCTAATTGGTTCATCTGCGTAGGTGATTGAGTTTGTGATAGCAGATTCAATCATATTGGTCGCAAAATATGCATGTTCAGTGCCCCCTATAAACTGAATCAATTGGTTATTAACCAGTTTCTTCTTCTTGTTTATATTCTGGAAAAGAAGGTATGTGCTTATTATGTAAGCCATGAATCCAGATACAAGAATGGTGTATATAGAAAAATCAATAAGAGCTCCAACAGCAAAGGACATTATACTTATGAACCATATAGTTAATGCTGTCTGAATCGTTTCATTTTCTGTTTTTTCTATATCGCCGGGTTCAAGGATTTCATACCGTTCCCTTATTTTGCGTATGTATCGCCGGGTTAAGGGAAATGAACTGAAAAAGGAATAAGCGGCATGCAAAAATCGTACCTTCAGCTTTCCTTTTCCAGTTACATATATGGAGTTGCTCATTTTTTTACTGAGCTGTTTTTGATAGAATCGGATGGCAAAAAATAATAACACAGCCGCCCAGATCAAAATCATGACCAATGAGATTATAAAATTGCGGGTAAATGTCATTTTTAAGCCACCTCCTTAATCTGTTCAAAAATACTAAGAAAATCCTTTGCTTCATCTTCATGCAGGTTGGCCAGTATTCTTTCCTGCATTTGTTTTGAAAGTTCATGTGTAACTTCGTACCGGTTTTCTTTCTTATTAAATACAATAATGTTGACAAGTTTGTACGGCTTTTTATCATCTTCTACTGGGATGATTTCTGTTATTCTTTCACAGTAAAAGTGACCAGATGGTGTTTTAGCCATATGCATATCAAATTTAAGAGCATCTACCACCTGTTCCATAGCGATCAATTCGTTTGAAAACCCTGCACACATAAGGAGTGCATTTCGATACCATTTAAGCAGTTTTTCTGTAGTTTCTGCGTGGTTTGTTTCCATGTTGAATGGACCACCTGTTTGGGATGCCTGGATTTTCCATGCCGCAACAGCAGGATCTACGGTTTCTCCAAAGATAAGGACGTCACAGTCTGTCTTCTTAATGAAATTCAAGGCCTCCTGACCAGATATAAGGTCTGTTTCCCGGAAAGTTACAATGTTACGATCCTGCATTACCTCATTTAGTTCCAACTCGAAAATAGTTTCTTCGCTTCGAATCGTTTTGTATTTTCGAATAAAGGTTGCTGCCCGGCGTAAAACAGTTGTTTTACCACAGCTTTGCCCACCGGTGATTTCCAACGGCTGCTCTCCCAAAATGATGTATTTCAGAAGTGCGATTACATTTTCTGCGCCTGGATCTGTGAGCTGTTCTTCCAGGGTAAGTATTTTTCCACCGGAATGCTTTCTTACAATTGCGCTCCAGGAACCGCAGAAATTTGGTCTGGCAACAGTAACACGGCTGCCATCTTTCATATCGTTCAGGACTCTTCCGTCATTTGCACTTGCATTCTTTGGGGCATGGTATCTGTAAAGGTTTTTGCAAACACGAATCAGCTCTTTCTGGGAATGGCATCCTGTGCATGACATATAAAATTGCTTACCTTCGAAATTCATCCAAAAACTGTCATAGCTAAAGCGATATGCCGTTTTGTTATTTGCCTGGCTTTTGGAGGCTCCGGCAAAAGAAAAAGTATCTGCGGAAATTCCAGAAACGCCAAGGCTTACACCAGATACATTCAGATCCCTTGTACGGTCAGCGCATCCGTGACCGGAACGTGTCTGATAAATACGGTGTGCCAGCACATCCATTTTGTCTGTAAAAGAAAGATTCATTTTAGGTAAAAGCCTGTGATAAACTTCTTTTATGTCTTGTTCGTCTACATAATATTGCTCATTTCGGAGTTCATCAAAGTGGTTTTGGCAGATAAACTCATGCATTGCATCATGCATTCCATATTCACGGGTGTAATAGCAGAGCAGAATATCATATTTCTCATCCGAAGAAAGCTGTTCTTCATCATGAAATTTGATAGGACGGTTGATTGTAAGTGCGTCAATTCCATGTTTTCCTTGTAATAAGGATGAGATATAATCAATGACAAACATTTTTGCTCCATAATCGCCTGCAGAACATGTTTCCAGGTTCCGCATTAGATTGGTTTTCTGTTTTTTCTGCTTTTCCGTTTCATACTTGTTCAGGTTCATATCTTCCGGACGTTGCCGTTGCGCATTATAGATGTCGTTCCACACTGCATCTACCAGATAATCAAAGGAAAAAATATCTTCATCGAGTGAAGCCTGGACAGATGGGGCTTTCCGGAAAAATGTAAAGAATATTAAGGCAGCCATTACCAAAATGATAAGAACAATCATAATGGTGTTAAATTCCATTAGGATTCCTCCTTCCTCAAAAGTCCAAACTTATCCAGACAAGTTTTAAGGGAATCAACGAACTCGTAGTTTGCACTTCCATAAGCACAGTTATAATTTTTCAACATGAACTGTACTGCCTGTCCGTCGTTCTGAGCATCCATAAATTCTGCGTTATGCGCAATTGTTGCTGAACGTTTTCGTAAGGCAGGATATTTTTTCTGCAGGTTTTTTAGTGTGAATTTAGAATTCTCATCGTAATTCCCAAACAAATAGTACACATTATTTGAATCAACTGGCTTTGCAAAATAACGATCAATTACATGTGTATTTTGGTTAAGACACACTACTACTACATCCGCACATGAAAGTATGGATTGTGACACTTCCCGGTATCCGCTTCTTACGTCAATGAATGAAAGATTGTGAAACTTATCAACAGAATCGTAAATGTCCTCAAATACTGTTAAAAGTTCTCTTTCGTAATCCGCTTCATTCTGACGACCAGTACCTATGTACAGATCACATCGTCTGTTTAAGTTTGGAACGGTGATGGCATCTGTCCTGATCACATCCTCAGACAGTGCACGTGATTTATAGTCCCGAATCAACGCATCAATTCCCGTGTCCCTGAATTCTTCTGGATTGACATCTGTGCCAACAAGGGGTTTAGACATGTTGTTGAGAACGAAATGGCTTTGCAACAATGCCACTTTCTTCTTTTCAATTGCGGCCATAAGTGCAAGTGCAATCACATTGCTTGTTACTCCAGTCTGCCCATGTACATTAGACCAAAATGCTACCTTCATGGAATTATTTCCCCCTTTCTGCCATTTTGTATAATTTGCGGTATTCACGTGGTGTCAATTCGATTCCACAGTCTTTTAAAACTGTTAAACATAAACGGTCAATCAACTCCTGAAATTCAGCGGAAATTCCGGAAAATCGAAATACATTATCATACATACAATTGATACGACATTCTGCTGTTTCTGCATCATATGGGACAGCTATTGTGTCGCGCAGTGGAAATTCAAGCTCAGAGCTGATAAATTTTTTCTTTTTGTCCGCGAGAAAACCAAGTATTAAGAGATATGTATGGTTTCTTTCGAAAACTTCTTCTACTGGCTCATCTTCTTCACACTCCGAATCGTCTTTTAAGTAGTCAAATTTTGAAAAATTTATAGACCGGGATTTTGCCTGTTCTACTTCCTGCAGTTCAGTTGAGGTTACTATAAATCCGTAATTCGCATAAAAATGTTCAAGTTCAGATGATCTTCTTTGTCCGATGTAATAAAAAATAACATCGTAATCAAGAGACATATTTTTTCTATAGTTGGTAGATACGTCTACACCCCTATAATCAATAACCTCATTTTCCTGAATCCCAGGGTTAGGAACCGAATTATAAAGTGATTGGTCGGCAGACCAGTCAATCATTATTGATGATATATTGCAAGCTTTCAGCACCCGGGAAACGTAATGAAGGAGATCAAAGCATTCTGATCCATAAAAAGCGATGTTAATACTCATAATGGCTTCCTCCGTCTTCATTCATTTTGTTACCTTCATCATCATATGATCCTGTTGATTTGTCAGAGTAGGTGTTTTCTCCATTGTCAGTGTTACTGCTGTCATTTCCAGAAGTATCAGAAGAATCTGTATTTCCTGAACTCTCAGAGGAAGTATCAGAAGAATCTGTATTGTTCATTGATGAATCGTCTGCAGATGATCCCGATGTGGCTTCTGGGTCAGATGTCCCGTTTCCGGATGTAATAGTGCCAGTAAGCTTTACATCTTTTTTCGTCGAATTTTCATCTGACTTTCCGTTATTGAGCCGTGATTCAATTGACTCTCTCATGCTTGCATTCAGAGAATTTGTAGCTTCTGTAAGCAGGTTTGGATCATTTGCCATTGCTGCCATTACATCACTGGACGGCTGGTAGTTCACTGTAGTTGCTTTCTGGCCATCTTCTATATATTTGGTTGTATATATGATGGCGCCCTCATTCATGTAGGTATCAACAATGGCTGCAGACATGAGCATTATGTCTTTCTCGTCATTCCAAAGGTAGATCTCATTGGTATCAAAATTGATGCCCTTAATACATTTTTTGGGTAAGATTGTGTAGTTTTCTCCATTTGTGTACATAATTCGAACATCAATAAGATCATTCTTTTTAAGGTTAGAATTCAGAGTGATAAGTGCATATTCACATTCTCGTAAGTAAGCAGCATAGTCTGTTCCAACCATGTTTGAAAAAACAGATTGTCCTTGGCTGATGTTAACTACTGCTATTTTTCCGAGATCGTCATCAGTAATGTAAAGGGAAGTGTCAATGCTCGTTGAAATTGCTGTTTTGGAAACACTATCCTGATCAATAACACCACCGGCAGGAATATCTTTAGTAGCCACATATACCATGTTCTGGACAGAATCAAGCTGATTCTGGATCGCAAGGTTTTCAGCCTCGTAACGATTTTTGATCTGACGGACGGAAAAAAAGAATGCAAGACCAAATGCGATGCCAATTACAAGAACGCAGATGAGTATAGTAGTTGATTTTTTCTTGGTTGCGCGAGAAAATCTTCTCATTTGGTGTACTCCTTTGTTAAAATTTTAAGAAAATCAGATAATTTATTCCGCAGACAATTACTGAAATTACGATATATGCAATTACCTCGGGATACTTTTTCTTCTTTTCAGGGATATAATCACTTGAATACTCTTTAATCAGGTTACTTGTTGTTTTTGGCTCTAAGATCCTGCGAAGAATACGAAACAGTATGATTGCTGTGACAACCATGGCTGCTGTCATCAGGATGAAAGAGATGTTTAAATTCTTCAAATTTTTGCCCTCCTTTTTTCATATTGCGGATTTTACCCATAAACATATGAGAAAAGTCAAGCCAAAAAAGAATTAAAATTAAAATTTATTTAATTGATATATACTAAAAACATGGAATAAAAGGAAATAATTAAATTAAGAAATAATAAAATATGATAAACAATAAAAAAGACCGGGCTAAAATGCCCGGTCTGTGTTTGCGTAATTTAGTCCATACGCATTCCAGCTGTTAAAGCAGCTGCTCTTGATTTTTTTTGTGTATGTGGCGACTTTTGATTTTCATCTGAAGCATGATTTGAAGGTTTTGTTTGTGGTTTTTTAGTCATAGGTTCGCTGGTTTTAGTGGAAATTGGCAATGAAGTGGAGGAAACAGGAGCTTCATTATCATTATTTGCGGTTTCAGTTTGTGAAATAGTCTTTGGAGATGAGACTCTATCTTTAGCCTGAAACTGTGACCCCGTGAGACCAAGGTTATGCAATTTCTTCAAAATAGAATCATCTGAAGCTGCTTCCAAACAACTTGGAATCCACTCTTCGTCAGATGAATCTACTTCAATAATGCTGCCTCTGAGTATTTCCCGGAATATGGGTGAGATCTGGATACCTTCATCTGATAATGCAGATACCCAGTTTGTAATCTCATCATCTCCATTATAAGAAATCATGATTCGCGGTTGCATCTCCATTATTTTGTTTACATCCAGACCTTTAATGCATACTTTTCCTATGCAGTCAAATTTTTCATATCTTATATAATTTTTAATGGCCTTTCGCGCCATAATAGACATTCCACCACGCCATGACTCTCTGATTTTAATTGCCCAAACGGCAATTTTCAAATCCGATGGCTTGAGATTTACTAATGAATAAGCCATAGTTTATTTCCTTTCCAAGATAATCACTATGCAGCTTCGTTTATAATGACACCTTTGAAAAGACCACATACGATTGCATTAACAGGTCCTATGTTGTCCTCTCCCATCTTCATATCTTCGCCTGCAAGAACTACTTTGATATATGGCCGATTTTTTTCACAGTATTCTTTAATGAATGGATAGTAAGCTTCACCGGTTCCGCCGGCCATAAGAATATAGCGAATATCTAAAAGATCACCGTAATCTGAATTAAGCATTTTAATAAATTTTTCAGCCATTTGTGCAATTACTTTTTCTTTTTCGACTCTTACATCAATGGAGACAACTTTATTGGTTTCAGGATCAATATAATTGATTGGCTCACCATTTTTTGCAAGGAGCTCAACCAGATATCCAGTATATTGCTTGCCTGTTTGGGCGGAAATAGATGCAGCAAGTTGATCATTGATGTTCATCATGGCAAAGTCTGTATCGGATTTGTCATTCGTAATGGACTGGTCACGTGCGAAGCCAAATAATCCTACTGTCTTATATCCACCATCTACAATTAAGGCTGGAAGATAATCATATGGTGATCCGTCAATATCATTGCCAAATTCATCCGAAGACTGATTGATGAGTGCACATATGATCTGGGAATTAATGTATTTAGATCCAATTTCATATGTAATAACACCGGTTGAGATGTCACCAATCAATAATTCAAGTTCCTGAGGTTTTTTGAGATAGTCTCTAACAATAGGTCCGTATACATCAAGATATCCGTGAGGAAGTGCTACAGCCACGTCTATAACCCACTCTCCTATTTCACTTAATTTGAACGGGTTAGAACTGTTTTTACTTATATCTTCATATCTGTATAAGGCATAGGCAATAAATGCATCTAATGCTGTTTCAAACAGCGACATGTTGTACCGTTCCAATGTATAAAAAGATTCTAATTCTGACTGACGCTCTGCTCTTCTTCCTTCGTCCATGATAAATGTTTTGGCTACAGCACCTAAAAGATAAGTACGTCCATCTTTGACGCAACGAATAAACTCCTGATCATTTCGCCTAAGCTGAAATTTATCTTTTGTTTCAGTAATATCCTGGATCATGAAAGGAATATTGAGGACGTGTTTATTAACACATATTTTCCCACCGTCAAAACCTGTATCGATTGCAACGATAACTCGTCTTTTTTTCTTTTCACCGCTTGTCATTATTTTAGAGTTCTCTTCCATATATTAAATGCCCCTTTCTTTCTATGAATATATATTAGAATAAACCAGAACGATATAATTGTCAATAAAAATATATTCTAAACATTTGAGAATACAAATAAATATAAGATTGATTTATTAGAATACAAATAAAATACAAAAAAATGAATTAAATGTAGAAATAGACTACAAAAATATATAAATATAAGATATAAAAATACTGAAATGTTTTGATATTATACTGTCATATATGCATATATTTAAAAATATACAAGAATATTATAGAATAATATAACCTAAATAAATACAAATACGAATATATAAGACTAATCTAATAGAAAAGATTACAAAACTAATAAAATAGAAAATAGGGAATTTGGTTTACAAATCGAATAGCGATTAGAAAATAAAAAATAAACACAACAAAAAGGCTCAAAATATGGGTGTTACGGAAAAATAAAAAACGAATAGATATTAGAAAAAATATTTTGCCACCAATTTGAACTATAAAACCGATAGAATACAAACTGAAATAATTCTGAAACGATTCTTGTAGAATAGAAAAATGATAATGAGAGCATGGACGTTAAATATTACGAAAGAGAATTAGAATTAACAAATTACTAAAATAATAAAACGGGCGAAATGCCCGTTTTATTTAAAGAATGAAAAAAATCCTTTTTTCTTTGGTTTTTCCAAGGATTCTATGATTTTTTCTTTTAATTCCTCGTTTGATTTGGTTAGATCCTGCAAAAGCTGCTCGTTTTTGATGGAGGTTTTCTGAAGCATATCATATGAAGACTGCAGCACGTTGATTTTTTCTTGCAGTTTATTGTTTTGGTCAATCAATGATTTGTTGTCTTCAAGAAGCTGATTATCTGGCTTCAAATGCTGTTGAATTAATTTATCAAGCTGTTCCATAAGCATTTGATTACTTTTACTAAACATCATTGCCAGATGCTGTTCGAAATCTTGAGATTTTCCGAACAAACCAGATAGATCCGGATTGTCCAAAATTTCCTTTACTTCGTCAATTGACTTGGTTTTACGCAAATTGACAATCTTTTTAAGCAGATCAATACTTTGAGAAGGAAAATAGAGCCTTCCATTTTTTCCGGGTTTACTGAATTTTAATTCAAAATACTCTGCAAAGTTGTTAATGTGAATACGGGCCATATCACTACTTATTCCGAGCGCATTGCCAACCTGCCCAGTTGTCCAGTAGACCTCTTTACCTTCAATGGATATATCATCATTTGAAAAAGTATCACTTTCGAGATCAGGATTGGCGTCTGCTTTTCCTAACTCTAATGGGTTTTCGGTTTCTTCCATAATTCTTTTCCTCCTTTCGTAAAAATATTATTGTCTACTCGTATTTTAATACAAATAGATTCGTATGTCAAAAGGCGAATCTAAAAGTTTTGTCTCATTTTCATTTACAAAGTCTAACATATTCGATATTTTTCGGGTAGGAGGACCGAAAATATGGATGTATATTTAAAAAGATCAGAAAAGGTATTCGATGGAAAAAAGGTCAGGGAAAAGAGAAAAGAGAAAGGTTATAGCTTAAGGACTCTTTCTTCCAAAAGTGGATTATCAGTGAACACAATACGATCTATTGAGAGTATGGTCAAACCCACAAATGTGGAGAATCTTGTCATCATTGCTGATGTGCTAAATTGTTCTATACAGGATTTTTGCGTTTTTGGAGTGTCATTACGTGTAAAAGATAGGGTAGACGATGAAATAATTTCATACAGAGCCATTCCAAATGCGAAAATCTCTGAAAAGGACATTTGCATGTAGGATAGAAGAATGGTAACATAGAGTAGAAGCCCATCTATATAACGTTATGCCGATGAGGAGTTTTAAATGAGTGATAAAATTGAGATTATACCTAATTGTTATGCCTGTGAGCACTTTAGGAACCGGATAAGGTGGGAGAGGAGACCGCTTCATTTTTCAGATGCATCATATTGTGCAATGACTGGAAATTCGGATACCGCACCTGTAATAGAAGATAAGCAGTCACCAAGGGAGTGTTGCTCTTATGATATAAGGACAATATCTGCTCTTGATGAGGAAATTCGTAATGCGAAGCAGGAGCAGAAAGCAGAATTATTTAAGAAAAAATATTTATCAAACGAATAAGATCATATTCGGCATTAAAAAGGCATATACGGATAAAATCTGTATATGCCTTTTTATTATGCAATGATTGAACAGATTGCACATACTTTTGAGGTGCTTTTTTCGCGATATTCATAAATTGGAACAGAAGGAGACGAGACATTGCTTGCTATTCCACCACTGATCACGACCGCGTTCCGGAAAGAACCGCAAAGAGAATTTATAATCTCGTAAGAGAACTGCGTGCTGCAGTCATTATAATCCCGAAATCCATTCCAAACAGGTGTTGCACCAACAATATTTGTAATTTTCTGTCCAGGAATTGCACAGAGCCCCTCCTTTAAGCAGGATTTAACCAGTGCAGTTATTTTTTCTTTTTGATTTTGCGTGTAAGGCATTTGGGGAATATCCTCCATAATTCTGTTACAATCATATAATATTTGTTCGTCAAAAGCATAATAACAGTTATTTGTCTGCAAATATTTATCTTTATCAACATAAAGGACAGACTCTCCAAGGGTTGTACTTACTTTTCCGACTTCTGATACTCCAAGTTCTTCGAGTGATTCATAACTGTAATCTTCATGAATCATAAGAAAATCAATTACATCCCAACTCTCCGGATTAAGAAGATGATATGCGTAGTAGTTTCCTTTTTTCACTCCATCAATTAAAAGGGATCTTTGGCGTAATCGTGGAATTTTTTCATATAATGAAATGATTCTATTGATGTAAGGATCTGCTATCACAACAGAACCTGATTCTAATTTACACATCCCGATGTAAGATAATACTTTGTCCATATAGTTAATTCCTCCAGAAATATGTTTTCGTGATTATAGTTTAGATTATCTATTAAAGGAGATAAAATAGTCAAGCTGAAAAGGGCTAATTTTATAAGAATTTATATAAATTTTAAATTTCCCCTTGCAATTTTTATGATATGGTATTATAGTTTATGCAAAAGAGGTAGCCCTAAAAAAAGACAAAAGGGGGATAAATATGGTAAGTACGGTTGTCATAACAGGAATAGATAATTTTAAAATTTATAAAGAAAAGAATGAAGTATCGTTTTGGATGAAGGTTAAAAATTTGCCAGAAATGGTAGTTGCAGTAGCAAAAAACATAGATAAGGAAAATTATGAGCCTGATTGCTTCGGCTTTCAGTATAATTATGGAATCCTTAATAAAAATTATTATATTAAGAAGGAAAATGGGTTATCTCTGTATTATCTTGATTATGAAGGTGAAAAGCATTACATTGAATATGAAATACCTGATAATTTGATTAAAAGTGCAATCAAAAAATGCAACAAAGTCCTTCAGGAGAAGGGGATAAAGAAAAGAAAGAAGGTTGCAGCTTCTAAATTAGCAATGAAAAAGAAGAAAAAACCTAATGTAGCGGTAAATATGACACCTAAATTATATCTTTCTATGATTGATCCAAATGTGGGGAAAAACAAAAGTGTAACTGGCCAATATACATTATTTGATTTAACTAAATTGTAGGAGGTTAGACAAATGAAATATAAAATAGACCATCCGCGGGAGATTGTACATGAATTTACATCCATTGCTGATTCCAGAAAGATGTACTCATTAGAACAGTATCTTTTCAAACAAAGGGAAGATGGGGAAGTTTCCAAAGATGGAATTATTCATCTTCCGAATCCCTTGGAGATATTTTCAGATGAATCACGTTTTCTTGTAACTATAGTGGATGGTGCATCCAGCACCTTTTGTAATGCAAATATTCCGCTTGCTGATTTTTATGAAATAGAAGAGGAAACAAGGTATGCTTTTGATCAAATTTTAAAATGTCGTCATAAAGGAAATAGCAACACCAAAGATGATCCGTCGAGTCAGGTGGCATATAACGTGTTGATTGAGTTTGGGAAGTTTAAAGGGAAAAGTCCTGCACAGGTATTGCAGGAAAATCCCGATAATCTTGTGCAATTGAAAAATAGTGAGAACTGGCTAGCAGATCGCATTGGACAATATAAGAACAACCAAAAACAATATGAGGCGATTAAAAATGCAATAGAATTATTTGAAGAGGGGAAGCTGATCGGCTCACCTGTTTTAAATGGCGATATATTTTCAATATATGATTCCGGATTTAAGTCTCAGGTAAGACAAAGAGGAGAAGACGGAAGATGTCCGGTTTACCAGATAAAAATTAAGTGTAACACGGCTAAAAACTACCCAATTTCAATTGAAATACAAAATTTTTATACGTTTTGTAATGGTATCATTCCGGATCTTAAAAAAATGATTAACCATAAAGAAGATACTTTTAATATGGATTTAAAGACCTGGAAAAAATCCGTAGAAGCAATGAGGAGAACCATTCACATATGTGAACAAATGTGGGGAAGTTACGAATGGAACCGAATGGATCAATATATTGATATATACAAAAATAATACAAAATAAATGTGCTATAGTACAAAAATATTATAAAAAAATATATGAGGATATAAAAATGTTAAGGGATAGGTATAAGCCTATCCCTTTAAAACTGCCCAAAGAATAGATGCCAGATTTTTTTTCTGGAGTTCTTTCTTTTGCCTACGAAGCAGTTTCATCTGCGAACGATAGAATTCGCGATATTTCTTTGTGGCATATAGGGCTCGAATTCTTTTTTTTGCGAAGCCCATCAATTTACTACATGTTACTTCCAGCCCCAAGCCACAAAAAAGGGACCCGTAAGTAATAAGCATAAATGCTATTACCTCTTTTATGTTACTCATATAAACCTCCATTCCCGGATCGACAATAGACCCGTAAAAAATAAGATCTTTAAAATAAAAAAACCCTGCACAATAAATGCAGGATAAGATCCAAAAACACAGAAAACGTTGTTTTCTGTTAAATAAATAAAAAATTATATCTACATTATATCATTATATTTTTATATTGCAATAAAATTTTGTTTAATGGGTTGACTTTTTATCGGTGTTTGTGACTATTTTTTACTATAGAAATGGAGAAAATGTGATATGGGACTAATTCGTATACTTTTAGATGATTATATAAATGAATTGAAAAACAAAAAAGTAATAAAATGTTTTGGTGAATCTCTGGGCGAGACAAATCAGAGAATTACGGAGGATAAGGCGAACTATGAAATATATAGGGAACAAACTGAAAATAAGGACACGATAGAAGAAATTAAATCAAAAGATAATAAAAAAGAAGATGCTTTTTTTAACTCGATGGAAGAATATGATAAATCAGGGCAGCTGGATAAAGATATTGAAATAAAGGTACAGAATGAAGAGTTCGATCATCTCTTTTCACAGGCTGTTACTTTTGGACAAAAATATAGAATGAGATGTGAGGAGAAAAATGGAAATATTTACATTACAACCGATGCGGGAAAATGGTATTTCAAGCCTAAAACAAGTGGAAAGGTTACTTTGTACCATAAAAATTATGAATTTCGGATGAACCAGGCAGAATATTATCACAAGCAGTTTACCGTTGAATGGTCTGTTAGGGAAATTCTCGAGTACATAAACAGACATGATCGGAAAAAGCTTTTAAGGGAAAAGAGGAAAAAACAAAGAAATGAGAATTGATATAGATCGTGGAACTGTGGAAATATGTGGCAAAAAAATTTGCCGGAGAGAGACCTCAAAAGTTGTCTACAGAAAATTAGAACAATTTATTGTAAGAGAGACGCATAGTGGGAGCTATTATCAGATGCAGATAGAACCAGATCTTATGGGTGGTTTTCCGGTTGATTCCTTTTTGCTTTTTCGATGTAAAAAGCTTATATCCATTAAAATTCGCCCCTGTTGGAGAAAGATAAGCAGAATGGATATAACATGGCCGGACAAGACATTCCCAGAATTGGTTACTATTTATGCAAAAAGTTTTGGTGATTATCTCGGGAAGACTAATGGACTGCATACCTCAACAGGACCAGGTGAATATAAAACATTTGGACGAAGAATATGTGTTACTGAAAAAATTATAAAAGCTAATCAAGATTATCTTATTTTTCTTGAATTTTGACAAAAAGGCATGGTGCATTTTAAGACCATGCTTTTTATTTTCGAACTGCTCTTTTCGTGCTTGACATTTTAACTATATTTATGACTAAGATGGCGCGATGCCGGGAAAGGAGTGAGTACATGTTATCGGCCAGAAGGCTGCGGCAGTCTGTATACAGAAAGGAGCAGGAATATTTTTAGCTTTTTTAGGAAAAGAAAAGTTCGTCTGACGGCCGTATCCCTTGCAATACTGGTTATTATGGCCGCAATATCCCAATATGGCGATGCTGATATTGATTATCCATGGGTATCTTCCGGTCCGCAGGATGTTACTATTTCCAAGGGTCAGGATGAGGATATTGGAATAACGGACAGCATAGAAAAGGTTGCCGGCCACATAAAGAAATCTGTAGAAAACCAGACGGATTCTTTAAAGGAAAAAGCCTCTGAATACAGTAATACCGGTGGCCAAAAAAATCACGCATCGATTAAGGAAACGATAAAAGATGTGGTGGATAAAGTTGCCAATGGGACAGGAAAGGCTTCCACCAATGCAACCTCAAAAAAGAAGGATGCATATGTACATTCCCTTAAAGACACAAAAGGGAATGTGATCATAGATGAAATTCCAGCATATTCTGGGGAATCCTATTGTATCTTAAATAAGAATATTCCGGATTTAGATCTTTCAGATGCATCAAAAGGCACTTTTAAAAGGTTTAGTAAACTTGATAAACTTGGAAGAACCGGCACGGCATATGCATGTATTGGAAAAGAGTCTTTGCCAGAGGAAGCCGCAAACTACCATTGTAAAAAGCATGGTGAAATTGGGATGGTAAAGCCATCTGGCTGGATACAGAACAAATATGCGGGAGTGGTAGAGGGAAACTATTTATATAACAGATGCCACCTGATCGCATATTGCCTGTCAGGGGAAAACGCAAATCCCCAAAATTTGATTACTGGAACAAGGCAGCTTAATTCTGGTAATGATGCTCTAAAAATAGGAGATGGGATGCTTACATTTGAAACAAAAACCGTTCAATATATTGAACGAACAGGAAACCATGTTCTTTACAAAGTCACTCCTTTATATGAAGGAGAAGATCTGCTTACATATGGAGTTATGATGGAAGCGGAATCCGTGGAGGATAATGGAAAAGGTATTTGTTTCAGCGTATTTATATACAATGCACAGGAAGGTGTATCCATATCCTATGAAACCGGCGATAACAGATTGGATGTAAATAAATAGGAGGAAAACGGGAAATGAAAAGGAAAACAAAAAATGTCCTGATAGGTGGATGCATTACCTTGTCCCTTGCCGTGGTAATACTGGTGACTTTTATAATCGGCCAGAATACGGGACAGAAAGCTGTTCTTGCAGAAGCATTCGTCGACAAGGTGTCTGATCAGGTTACCGATCAGATGGATGATGATGTGACCGGGCAGATTGCGGAAAAGGTAATATCAGAGAAGGTAGGTGACTATGTATCATCTGATATGATCGAACAGGCTGTAAGTGATCATATCAAAGACAACTTTCCGGAGGCAACGAAAAAGGAACTTATCAAACAGGTTACCCAAAATGTGAAGCAGACTGTGGAAAAGGCTGTTGCAGAGGAAGGATCTTACAGTATGGACTCACTTTCCGAAGGACAACGTTCTGAGGTCAAGGGAATGATCAAATCGGCTGTGAAAGGTGCAGTCGCAAATACAGATGTTTCCAAAATATCCGATGATGATGTGGCTGCCATCCAGAGCACGGTTGAGAAGAATATCCAGAACAGCCTGCAGAATACCATAACAAAATACATCAAAGGAAATGATGTAACACTTTCCCCGCAGACGATTGAGCAGATCACAAAGCAGCTCAACGTCACCAAAACGGTAAAAGATGTACTAAAGAATACGGATACCGTGGTGAAAGAGAAGGAACTTACCAAAATCCAGAATGACATTATTAAGCAGGTCGAGAAAAATGTAAAGACACCGGTAAAGGGAACCGACTATTTTACATCTGCTGAGATTAGTGAGATAGAAAGCAGCTCTGCCAAGAAAGCGGCAGAATCAGTGGCAAGTGATATCAAGGGTGTTAAGGATTCTGTGAGTTCTGTGAATTCCAATATTAACAGTATGCAGTCACAGATTACTTCTTTAAGCAGCCAGATCAAGGATTCGCAGAAGGAATCAAGCTCAAACCTTGATAACAAGATGGCAACTGTACAGCAGTCAGTGACAAATATCAATGAACAGATCAAACAGATCAATCAGAACGCGGACGACCTTGGTGGGAAGATCAACGTAAAAAATGCTTTCCTGCGCCGGATCACCGCAAAGAAAGGTTCCATTGATAAAGCGGAAGTTGTTGATACTTCTGATATGACGATAGCACAGTTTGTCGGTGTCCTTTCCGGAAATGAGAAGGAGTATACGAAAGCAATCAACCAGCTCAGCTATGCTGTGACACAGATTGAAAACATTATCGGGGAGAACTTTAAAAGCCTTTCCGATGAGTGTGCATCCCTATCACAGACGATTGATGCAAATGGTGACAACATCACGACACTTCAGGAAGCACTAAACGCTGAGAGCCAGAAGAGGGAATCTGCCATCACGGATATCAAGGGATCAATCGCTGATAACATGTCGGATGTACAGGAGAAGCTGGATGCCTATAAGAAAGCAAGCCAGGCATATGCCGATGATCAGTCAGAGTCGAACCGGACTGCACTTGAAGATGCAAAACAGGCCCTGCAGGATTCCCTTAATGCATATAAAGGCAACCTTGATTCCCTGTCTGACACTGTGGATGGGCTGGATAATGCAACGCAGAAGAAAGTTGCAGATATCAACCAACAGATCGCAGATGCACTGGATGCACTTAATGCCGGTGACAGTTCGCTCGACGAGAAGATCACCCAGCTGTCCGGAAGCACAACTTCCCTTACTGATGCACTGCAGAAAGCCATTGATAAGGAGATACAGGACAGGAAAGACCAGATTGACCAGACAAAAAAAGAACTTGGTGACAGTATCAATGACCAGATCAAGAATGTAAATGATAAGATGTCCGAGGTTGAGGCGGCACAGAAAAAATATACGGATGACGCCAGTGCGGAGAATAAACAGGCTCTTGCACAGGCAAAAACAGATCTGCAGGCTGCCCTTGACCAGCTGAACCAGACGTTATCCGGAGATATCAGCAGTCTTGACGCTGACACGCAGCAGAAAATTGCAGACGTAAAAGCCACGATCAAAACACTGGATGATCAGCTGAAACAGGATGGTACAGACATCACAACGCTTAAGAACGGGGTGGCAGGGCTTACCACAAACCTTTCCGATGTAACAAAATCCATAAAAAATGAAACCACTGCCCGTCAGAATGCGGATAATGCCATTAAAAAGACAATGGGGGATTCCTCAGACGCGGCTGATGTAAAAGGCGATACCATTTTTGCAAAAATTGCTACACTGTGGCAGAAAATCACAGAGGTATCCAAGAAGGTTGATGATACAGACCAGTGGGCAGACAATATCGTGCTTATGAACAGTACGGGATCAAATGCAGATAAAACGGTGCGGTACGAGAATGTAACCGCTGGAACACATGCCGGCGGCATCCGGTGGAAAATTGATGGAAACCTTGTGGGGCTGACCAATATCAAGCCAACAAGCAACATCACCATACAGTATGGTTCATCGACCCCGGATATAGTCTGCAGCTATGAACAGGGCAGTGGATATCTGTACATCTATGTAGATGCGGATTACAAGGCAGCTGCATTGGCTGGGAATATTACAATTGATTCCATCCATGTTGAGTCAGAACAGTAAGCAACAGGCAGTGTAGTAGAAAGGAACAGAAAAATTATGAGAGTTTTAGTCCAAATGGACGGTGGAAACCTGTCAATTATCGAGGCATCCCGACTGGAATACACAGAAAACAAAGGGGAGGATGCAGTTCATGGTATCCTTATTTGTGAAATGGGAAGCGAGGAAAGATATCTGGTAAAAGATGTATCCAAAGCTGACTACAATGAAATCTGCAAAACGTGTGTAACAAATACGCATATGGATTTTGTAAGTTACGGTAAATGCGTTCCATTTATTGAAACACCGTGTGACCCATATTTTTATTCACGGAGACGTGGTGGAGCACCATGTGACCCATATTTTCTTGTACACGCGGGATGCATCAGGGAACACCGGGCATAAGATGCTGTATATCCAACATACGGTTATAATCCTGCAGAGCGACAACATGAAAATCAGGTTCTGCCGGATATAACATAAATTTCTCCTGAAAATGACGTCTGCAGTTATATGGGGATCCGTGAGGAAATAAGGACATTTGAACATCAGAGTATTATCGGAAGAAAAGGGAGTACAGGACTGCCAGTGTATGATTACAGGTGTGTAACCTTACACAATCCACCGCGAGAAAAAAGAAGCAGTGGAATCCTGGATCAGTCTTTTTACCATAGGAGAAAAAATTTAAAGCAGGCGCATTTTTAAAAAAGACATCTGGCTTTACTGTGGAGGTCAGTCCGGGAAGATCGGAAAGTAACTATTGTAAAAATATTTTTTACACCAATCCATACAAACCATATAAACACCGTGGTCCTGCTAACTAAGCACAGTATTGGGAAAGCAGGATCACAAAAACTGTAAGATATGGAAACAGACATTTTTTAAGCTATTAACAGATGTTAATAAGTTAATAGATGTTAATTTACAAAAATTACAAGTCAACTGAGAAGCCCGGAATTTGTTTTATTAATTCCATAACATACGCATTAAAAAGAAAGGAGTCGGAAATGAAACATTTATTTACAAAAGTTTCGCAAATTTTCGGGGGGGGGTAAAATCAGATCCTCCAAAGCAAGGGACAGAACACGGTAATCCCAAACACAAACCTAAAAACTTAATACACGATCATAACGGATGGATAAGGACAGTTACATTACTTGTCGTATTCACTCTGATCTGGGGACAGGTTCCGGTATCTGGAAGTGTCACTGACAACATGCCGTCTGTGATCCAGAGAATCCTTGGTATAAGAGAAGATACCGTTGCGGATTCATTTGAAGGTGCAAGTACAAATGCCAAGATCAATTACATGGAGAAACAGATGGTTGCACTGCAGTCGTCTGTTGAAGAAATCAAGGGGCAGAACAGCGCCTATTCGCTTTATTGCTTCATTCAGAGCGCAGATACCCGGTATGAAGGCTGTGAGCTTACACTTACATCCGGATCCGGAAACCAGGTAGCAACCGGAAATCTTCATCTGGATAAGAAGCTGAATAAGTATGTAGCGAACATCTACAGTAACTTTAATGGAAACTGCACGCTGCAGTACGGCTCTGTGAAAGAGAGTATCAACCTTGGTGCGACCGGACAGGAGCACCAGTTAAAGCCATATATCAGTGATCTCACGGTATGGATTGATAGTAACAACAGTGCCTATGCCGGCAGAAGCGTAGTCTTAAAAGACAGCGGTGGCGGTACCGTACAGAGTGCAGAGCTGAAACTGGTAAATGGCCACTATGAAGCAACAATGACCGCGTATGCAAATGGTAATTACACCATTGCGTACCCATATGTGGCAAGCAGCAAGATCTTAAATCTTACCACCGGTGTTACTTTAAACGGATCAGCGAAGAGACAGCAGCTGTTTGGCGATCTGCAGCAGATGACGATAGCAGATATCCAGGCATGTTGTAAAGCCGGTGCCATTACAAGTATTGCAAAAGTGGGTGATACATTCTCCGATGGAACTTATACATATACCATCATCGGCATCAACCAGGATAAGCCAAGTGATGCAAGCGGCAATGCATTAAATAAGAGCCAGTACGGTGATGTACTTACGGTTATGCCACTTGGAGCACCAAAGGGAGCTTCAAACGGTCAGCCGGTAGCAATGAATGCCAGTGCCACTCCGTGGGGTGTAAATTATGCACCGATGAACAGTAATGGTTCAAACAGTGGAAGCTGGGCAGCATCACAAATGAGAAGCACCACGATGCCGCAGTACCTTGCAAAGCTGCCGCAGGCTACGCAGAATGCCATTGGTTATGTACAGAAAGTAACTGGAACTTATAACGGAAGTAACAGTGGTGGTGGTAATTCTGTAACGGGAGATAAATGTTTCCTGCTTTCCGGCAAAGAAATCTTCGGTGGAAGCGGTGCCAGCAATGGATCATTCTGTACTACAAATGAAGCTGCTGAAACATTTCAGTACCAGTATTTCCAGAGCATTGCAACAACACCTGCAAGCCGGAACATTAACAGTTCAGCCAACCAGTGGTGGTGGCTCCGCAGCCCGAGCTACTACCTCAGCAACAATTTCTGCTATGTCAGCACGGGCAGCTCCTACACTTACAACGCGTACAACGGCTTAGGCGTTTTTGCCGCATTCTGCATTTACTAATCCGTAGGATTAGCCAATCCCTAAATCCCGCTGCTGTATGC
>ENA-OPWD01000009-OPWD01000009.1-human-gut-metagenome-genome-assembly--contig:-NODE-9-length-151084-cov-7.481093_pt1 | contig 151084 bp, 171 predicted proteins | sample MGYA00241502_ERZ501996 | MGnify/ENA primary metagenome ERZ501996 (study PRJEB25962, sample SAMEA2042011) | human gut metagenome | biome: human gut; feature: human-associated habitat; material: faeces... | reverse complement strand
CCGTTATTCATTTCATCGAAGATGCGTTCCTTCCCTCCACGGAGGTTATAGAATTTGACAATCTCTTTCTCGGAAGACTCGTTGTCATTTGTAAGGATGCAGCGGTAGGTGTATTCGCCTTCCCACAGGTCAATCTCACCGTCAATTCGCTTCTGCCTTTGGATTACAAGACGGTATGCCCTCCCTTTCCATTTCTCAACAAGAATGGAGTTCAGTTCAAACTCAATGCCGCCCAGTTCCTCTCTCTTCCACCCTCTGAGTGCAAAGATGTCATCGTAGAGCGAACCGCAGCGGTTGGCGCGGATATAGAAAGTCATGCAATGCTTTCCGACCTCTTCCACAATTTCCTCTGAGCAGGATCCGCAATCTGCCCTGAAACGATTGACTGTCAATCCTTTCTGTTCAATCCTCTCAAAGAATCTCCTCAACGTGTCCTTCTGGTGGAAACGAACGTTAGTGTTGCCGTCGCTGTTCTCTATGCCGACAATCATGTCGCCAATGACAGCCACACCTGGACGGTACCCGAGAAACTTCTTGTATGTGGGTTTCGCATCAAACTTCTCAGCCTCTATGAACTGGTGGTCGAAGTCAACGTCATACCCCTCGCCCTCTTTCAGCTGCCCTGTGGACAATAGGCAATTGAGGAGCAGTGTATTCAGCATGTCTGCCGTGTTGAAGTCGTAGGTCTTGCCAGTGTCGGATGTGTAGGAAATGTTATCCTGGGTCAGTTCCTTTATGGCTCTGAGAATCGTGTCGGCACTGCATGTGCGAAGTGTCGGATGAAGCGAGAGGTGATACATCAGATGAGTGGTGACATCCTCTATGCATGAGCCGCCACAGAAATAAACGCTCATAAGCGAACGGATGATTTCGCTGTATTGATAACCATACAGCCTGCATCTCATACCGAGAGTTGAGTCGATTACAGATGAGAGATTGGAGTCAAATAGCTCCATTATTGAAAAAATTCCTCCAAAAGGAGAGAGTTTCTCAGATTTTATTGCTACCTTTACCATGTCTGTCGGGTTTGATACATATTTTGATTTGCAACACTAAGATAGGTGAAAAATCTGACATGGCAAAATCCTGAGCAACTTTTTGTTGCTCAGGTACTTAAAAAGTTATATTTGTAATAGTGTTGCGGAATTAAGGAAAAATACTATTTAACACAATAATATTTGCTTACATAATGTTAGTTTATATCTTTGCGATATAATAATAACAACTAAATATTAATGCCTTATGGAAAATATCAAAAATACAAGAACAGAACATGATTTGCTGGGAACAAGAGAACTTCCGGCAGACGCACTATATGGAATACAGACACTGAGAGGTATTGAAAATTTCTCAATAAGTAAGTTCAAATTGCAGGATTATCCTCTTTTCATTCACGGACTGGCATATACAAAACTTGCTGCTGCAAAAGCTAACAACGCTTTAGGTTTAGTTAGCGACGAACAACTGAAAAGCATCGAAGCTGCATGTAAAGATATTCTCGACGGAAAATATCACGACCAGTTCCAGGTGGATATGATTCAAGGTGGAGCCGGAACAAGTACCAATATGAATGCCAACGAAGTAATTGCTAACATAGCATTATTGCATCTTGGAAAGAAAGCTGGAGAATATGAATTCTGCTCACCTCACGACACAATAAACCGCTCGCAGTCAACCAACGATGCTTATCCAACAGCTATCCACATGGGACTTTACGCAAGCCATCTTAAATTCTTACCGCATCTTGAAGCTTTGATTGAAGCTTTACAGAAAAAAGGTGATGAATTTGCTCACATTATAAAGATGGGACGCACACAGCTGGAAGATGCCGTGCCGATGACACTTGGACAAACTTTCTATGGTTTTGCAAGTATCCTGAGAAATGAAATAAAACATCTTAACGAAGCTGCGGCAGATTTCCTTGTTGTGAATATGGGTTCAACAGCCATTGGTACAGGAATATGTTCCGAACCGGGTTATGCTGAAAAGACTATCGAAGCATTGAAGGAAATAACAGGTTGGGAAGTAAGTCTTGCCGATGATTGGGTAGGCGCGACTTCCGATACTTCATGTATGGTGGGTTATATGTCTGCACTGAAAAGAGTAGCTGTTAAAATTAATAAGATATGTAATGACTTGAGATTGCTTGCCAGCGGTCCGCGTTGCGGATTCGGAGAGATAAATCTTCCTGCACGTCAGCCGGGTTCATCAATCATGCCGGGAAAAGTAAATCCGGTAATACCTGAAGTTATGAGCCAGATTGCTTTCAAAGTCATGGGAAATGAACTTTGTGTAACTATGGCAGGCGAAGCATCACAGATGGAGCTCAACGCTATGGAGCCGATAATGGCACAATGCTGTTTCGAATCTATTGATTTATTGATAAACGGTTTCGATACTTTGCGTACATTGTGTATCGACGGAATCACCGCAAACGAAGAAGCTTGCCGCAATGAAGTTAAGCGCAGTATCGGTGTTGTAACAGCTCTGAATCCGTATATTGGTTATGATCACTCAACTTATATTGCAAAGAAAGCAATGGAAACAGGACGAAGCGTTTACGACCTTGTTCTTGAAGAAGGAATTCTTACTCAGGAAGATTTGGATACAATCCTTGATCCTAAGAATATGATTAAGCCGGTGAAGCTGGATATAAAGGCTAGAAAATGAACTGAAATTAATCCTGACAAGCACGGAAATATTTTGGCTGAAAGCCTTAAATTATATAGTACAGGCCAATGCCCTGTATTTCAGGGCGTATTTGGTATGGGGTATTCAAAACGTAGGACACTGCCCTACGTTGTAAAATTAAAGGCTTTCAGCCAAAATTCATAATTGAAACATGTAAAGATCCGTCAAAAGAGTGTTTTGAAGGCGGAGATTTTAATAAAGACATAAATGATGATTGGTTTATATTATCAGCACTGAAATCCGGTTATGACATTCAAAACATTGTAGTGATTAGTTCTGATAATAACTTATTATTAATTAAAAGCAAAAGAGAATGGTCTGGTACATAGAAAGATGCCAGAAACATACCTTATTAAAGAAGAACTATCAAGAAGAAGAGAAAGAAATCAAAGCATTGAAGCAGGAATTGGAGTAATATAAAAATAGACAGCCTAAACCTGCTATTAGATTTAGTAATAGTGAATCTCGTATCTTTTATTTTATAATGCCATTTTGCAATCATCCCCAGCATAATTGAAAATCACATCTTGGTCAAGTTCTGCTACAATTTTGCTACAGATACAAGTTTCAAATCAAATTGTTATTTCAAAAAGATAAATGAAAATGACTATCAATATGAAAAAATGAGAATTGATATGAATATGGAGAAAGTGATACGCTTTAAAACAATGATCGAATACTGCTACCTGTATCCTGATAAAATAATAATGACCTCAAACGGCAATCCAGAAAAGGTTAATTCAAGAAAGAGGAACAAACGCTACGAAAACACATGGTTCTCTATACCATAACCGGGCTACTACTCGCATGGCTGGCCTATATGAACAAAGATCACCTACCATGTGTCTTTGGCTATGCCTGACAAGCGCATGGTTATTGTTCTATGTCCTGAGAAGCATCATTCTCAAAGTATCAAGTACAGCGATAATAGAACGGGACAAGAGACGTTCAGTCCGCTTCCAGAAAGGAGTAAGATACCTGACACGCTCCCAACTTATTGACTTGCTTAGTTCTTATTTTGGATATAATGTAAAGCTTTTTCCATCACAACATCTTTACCTTTCAAGACTTCTTGCAAAGTGGGTATAACTTCTATATCTGGAATAATTCCTTTTTCAACAAAAGGTTTCATACTGTATGGGAATAGTGGCCTAAGTGTGCATATACGTGCTACAGCACCATGAGGTAGTTCGATAACAAGTGGAGCTCCCGTGGAGCCGGCTGTTTCTTCTCCAATCAGAACAGGTCTGTTGGGCATCTCATAAATATTTATAAGAAAGTCTTCACATGCAGAAAAACTATTGTTATCAATCAATATGGCAACAGGACAACTCAAGACCTTTATTCCTTGTGGTTTCGTTATTAGTTCAGGAGGTTCATTCTTATAAGCTTTATACAAATAAAAATCTTCATATTCTTTTCTATAATTACCTTGTGAGCGGCCATAACCAGAGTTTATTCTTGTCTGAGCGCCAAAAGAACGTATTGTATCGGCTTGTGTAAGGTACATCTGTAGCCTCCATGCCACATCAGTCCTTCCACCTCCATTTCCTCTCAAGTCAATGATTACCCCACGACATTGACGTGCATTGATTTCGGCCATAGCCTTATCTATGTCATTGCATACTGACTCGGGTATGAAACGGCGAATATTCAAAAAGGCAATATCATCTTTCCAATTTAATGTTACAGCCTTGCTAGTATGAAAAGAATACTCGTCTTCAGGCAACCATACATCGTCATTTTTGCGAATAGCTTCCCCATTGCGTACGATATTAAAAGTCTTCATTTTACCATCCCTGCATATTGCTTTTCCACAGATGGAACTGCCTTCCAAACCATTTAACAATAAACGACCAGCCTGATTCAACCTATATTTCAATGTCGAACCTGTGAGGTATGGCAACACAAATTTTTCCACATATTGCTCTGTAGGCAATCCGTCAATCTCTACAATTTCGGCACCAAGCAAGTCTGGATCAGAATAAGGACAATCCTTTTTATATTTAATGAAATAATATTTCCCGCCAATATATTTCGTTCCGTAATTAGGATAGTCCGTTTCTTCATAACCTGAATCCGGGTAATCAAATAAGTTGGTATGAGCATCATTAAAACGATTTAAAAAGCAATCAAGCTCTTTATAATACGAAACGTCGTCTTTAGTGTCTATTACGCGTTTCATCGTTTCTCGGTAAAGGCTATCTAAATCAAACCCCAGACGGTCTATATTTACAAAATTATATTTAAGTTCTGACCAAAGAAGACTCAATCCATAAATTTTATCTTCCAATGTGTTTATTGATTTTATCTGGGATTGCGCCTGAATCGAAACTGGTAATATAACAAATGACAGCAAAAATAATAAACTCTTTCCCTTCTTTATAAAAATCGTGAATTTATCAATCATAGTTCATAAAATAGATTGTCAGTGTATTTAATTACAAAGTTATCACTTTTTTCTATGCCTAAAGGAAAGACTCTTATATTTTTGCCCGTCAATTAAATATTGTGGTTCACGACCTCACCACTTTCCTTTCTATTTTTATAAATACGTACCTATGTTCCAATTTTCACAAGATAATGATAATAATGGACATATTTCTCCCGCTATTACAGAAGTACAAATCGAATGCAGAAAGAAGATGAATACCATATTTACGGCTTATCTAAAGGTTTTATGACTTATCCAGCAATTTTATGACCTGACTATAGAATATTTGTCTGCTAAAAGTATGCTTTGCTCATTATTAGGTTTTATTGTTTGGCGACAAAAATTTAACGAAAATGGGCTGCAAAATTTTATCTGATAGCTATACAAGAAAAATATATCCTTTTCCGTATCTTTATCAAACATAAAAATACATAGAGTATTGCCAGTTTTCAAAGACAAACCTATTCGAAATTAGAGTTAATCATTGTCAATAACGGCTCTACTTAAGATACAGAAATATATCCGATTACCAGTACTAAGCAATAGCACTCTATCAATCAACTTTACAACAGAAAAGTTATGAGTATATTGCTTATTTACTCCCAAATGATTATTATGAGAATGCACATTTGAAAATACTAATAGATATATCATTATGAAACGCCTATTTTTTGTTATCCTGTTCGCGATAGCAACAACTAACTATACATAACTTCACAGCAGAATGCAGTCTTACCGTGAACTACTGAAACATCCAGATAGCAAGAAGAAGCAAATGGCTTATTTCAAGGCTTTCCCCAATACATGACGGAATATAACCTATCAGTTTATTCCGAATGATAAAAAAGGAAATCCCCATACGTTGTAGGTCACAAGCATATGCATGCTTTTGAATATAAACTGAATCTTCATTCCGGATTTTTTATATTACAAGAAAACTGGTGAGCATTGTAATCGGAGCAAGAATAGATTTGATGCAGCCAATTATATAAAAGACCGGCATCCTGAAGACGCGCAAATAATGAAGGATGCTTTCAAATATTTTTATAATGGGGTAAACTTTTTCTCTGTCAGCTATTTGAATGCTGAGTGAGGGTGAAATGGATTTGTAATAATTGCGAGAAGATGTGTCAATACTTAATTTTAGAGAAGAGAATTTTCAAATTAAAATTAGACATATTAAAAACAAAATAAAGAATTATACCATCACTCAAAATAATTTAACTCCGGAAGTTAGATAAAAAACTTTCGGGGTAACTTTACCGCAATAATTTCATATATCAAAAAGGCAACCAAACAACCAATTGAGTATCAAATCCATCAAATTAATCTATTTTCTCTATCAGCACATTCTGAAGATTTTCGTCAAATAGAACGCAATGTTAATGTCAATTTCGTTTGTAACTATTCATATTGCAATCTAATATTCCCCAACAGTTAAATAAGTGTACTTATATTAAGAATTAAAAGCCCCCAAATACCTTGATATTTCATCAAAAACATCCTGATAAGTTGACAAAAACATCCTGTTGTTTTATTTAAAACCCCGGCATATCTTATTTTAAAATAGAAATCAAACTAGAATTTAAGATTTCTCAATCTAATTTCAGCTTCAGACAGCCCATTCAAAAACTATCATTATGCTATAAGAAAAATGTTACCTATATCAAACATACTATTATTCACACCACATTTACAGACAGATATTCGTATATAATTAAGAATACCTTTCATCGCAAACTTGCTTACATGTATAAAAATAACAAATCTATAATAAATATGATATCCCCTTACTGATTTTACGATTGTAGAGAAGTTTAAATTTTATTTTGACAAAAAGTAAATTTTATATCATGACCATTCAAATGTATATCCCCTATTAAAATCACATCATAAGATTAACAATAAAGCCATTTTCTCATCCGAATATCCATTTTGAATATTTCGGAGCAAACTTGTAACAAGCAGAAACAAATACCCAGCAAATAACAAAAACAATAACGGCTGTAACAGGAATACGTAAAAATACCGGAATCGCTAAGGCATCAGCTATAGCATATCCAAGCCCTACAATAAAATAATGTATCATATAAATTCCCAGGCCGCATTTTGTAATATTCTCAAGCATAAGAATCATTCTTTTCGACTTTACTCTGACTTTACGTATAACAAGAAAAAATGCTAATGTCATTAAAGCGACATTAGGAGAACAGTATAAAAAGAATAATTCCATTTCCTGCTCCGAACATTCCGGATTAGCTGTCATCGTTTTAAAGCCTATATATGTAGCAATATATCCTATAGCGAACACAGGTAAGCTTAAAATAATTGTCTTACACCATTTCCATTCCTTTACATCATTGACAAGATAATTTCCAAGTAGTAAATACCCGTTGAATCCTGCAAAATAATAAAGTGTACCAAATGTATTCCAAGCACTAACACCTAAAAGGTTGGGCGAAAAAAAAGCATAAGCATAAGGTAAGAAAAGAGAAAAAGACCAAAACATCAAAAAAATCTTTTTCTGCCTAACCGTTGCCTGTTCCACCCAAAAAGAGAAGAACGGCATATATAGATAAAGCCCTATCAACATATATAAATACCACATCGGTACTGTATAAACATTGAATTGGAAAGGAATAAGAGCTATATTTTTGATTGCATCACTGAAAGATTGCGACGCGTCAATTGATGCGTAAGCAAATACATCGGACATCGTACTTTGCGGCAAGCCTAGAACTCCGGTTAGCCATGGAAAAAGATTGTATAAAACAGACCACAAAAGAAATGGAACAGCTATTCTGAGAAGTCTTTTCTTATAAAAGTCTTCAAAAGACATTTTTACAGGCAACAACAGTATACCCGTAATCATGACAAACAATGGCACGCACGGTCTAAGAAAAGAGCCATAAATGCCTCCCCACAAATTAAACTCCGGATTGGAGCGCGCCTCTGGAGAAACATTAAACGGATCAGAACAATGAATACAGATAACCATAAATATGGCACATAGCCTGAGTACATCAAGCCATACTATCCTCGGCTGTTTTGCTGGTAACTTTGGTAACATATCTTTTATAAAACTTCAATAATTTACCACAAAACTATATTTTTGTATGATACGATACAAAATAAGTACCGCTACAACCGACCATTTCTTTAACTACTTAATATTCTTTCTCAATTTCCATAATGTAACTTGAGATATTCCGAGATACGAGGCTATAAAGCTAAGGTTTACACGCTGAAATATTTCAGGGTTTTTGGCATAAAAATCTCTGTAGCGTTCTTCTGCAGACATATATAAACGATATATAAGCCTCCTTTCCATTTCCACAAATGCCTTTTGATGCAGCAACCGAAGCCAGTTAGATATTTCAATATGCTGAAAACAGAGTTCCTCCAGATCGGAAATTTTAATATAGTAAAGCAATGAGTCTTCCAGAATCTGTACCCTTTCATTTTCATATCCTTCTGTTTTTCCGTAAAAGCTATTAGTTGAAAATATCAGTTCACCTTCTTTACTGAACCATGACGTGACCTCTTTTTCATTAATCATTATATAGGAACGAGCTATTCCTTTTTCAATTATATATACATTTTCATCTGTAATGAGAGGCCTTATTAATATTGTTTTTTTAGGGACAGTCATTGGATGAAGATAACTAAGAAACTTAGTTAAAATTTCGTCATCAATGTTGAGTATATTTGTTATAGAACTGATTATTTTATCCATAATTATTTTTTATTACAAAAGTAGTAATAAAGAGAATAGCGATATCAGAAACAGCTCTAGTATTAGACATCAAAGAAATATTTTTCTGGAAACAGAAAGATAACAAGAAGAATATTTATAATTATATAATTCTCTATATTTGTAGTTACATACCAAACGTTAAAAAACGATATGAACATAAGGTATACAATCTTATGTATAAATTCTGTTCAGCATATATAGTTGTCGTAAGGACAACAAAAAACTGAAGAAGTAGCCCAAAGTTACAACTAACAATTAGAAGGTAAATTTATTATTCAAACGGCTCCGAAAAGGTTTATCTGGAGTTAGACAAAAACAATAAGTATATAGAATTATTAAGAACGTATATAACCTTTAACTGATAACATATGAAATTAAAATCATTCTTACTCGCAGCAACAGTCACAGTAACTCTTTTTTCTTGCAGAGATATACGGGAAGGAACTGCCGACTATGCCATTATCCCGTTGCCACAGCATACCGAAGTAACACCACAGACTGAGCCGTTTATTTTGGACAAAGGAACCGTCATTGTTACTCCCGAAAATGACAATGAAATGAAGACCATTGCCGGATTCCTGAACGCTTACATCAACGAATGTACAGGTTATACCCTCGCCACATCGACAGAGGCAACAAAAAATTACATCACGCTAAACATAGACAAAAGCATAAAAAATCCTGAAGGTTACCGGCTCGCCGTAAGCAGCGACGGTATCACCATAACCGGAGGATCGCATGCCGGTGTCTTCTATGGGGTACAGACGCTCCGTAAGGCTTCCCCTGTAGAGGCAAGCGACAAAATTGCTTTCCAACAGACTAACATCGAAGACTATCCCCGCTTGGCATACCGGGGCATGCATCTCGATGTAGGACGTCACTTTTTCAACGTAGAGCAAGTGAAACAGTATCTCGACCTTATGGCACTGCACAATCTGAATGTATTTCACTGGCATCTTACTGAAGATCAAGGCTGGAGAATAGAAATAAAGAAGTATCCCCTACTCACCGAAATAGGCTCCAAAAGAAAGGAATCACTGCGTACAGACGGTGTGAAAGGGACTGACGGAAAACCTTATGGCGGTTTCTATACGCAAAAGGATATTCAGGAAATTGTAAAATATGCAGCCGAAAGATACATAGAAGTTATACCCGAGATAGACCTTCCTGGACATATCAAGTCGGCACTGGCTGCCTATCCGGAACTCGGTTGTACCGGAGGACCCTACGAAACAGCTGTAGAATATGGTGTACACAAGGATGTGTTGTGCGTAGGAAGTGACAAGACTTTGCCGTTTGTGAAAGATGTATTGACAGAAGTCATGCAACTGTTCCCTTCACGCTACATTCACATTGGTGGAGACGAGTGTCCGCGCGACCGTTGGAAGGAATGTCCCAAATGTCAGGCCCTTATCAAGGCTCAAGGATGGAAAGATACCAAGCAGTATGAAGCAGAGGACAAACTGCAAAGCTACTTTATGACCGAAGTGGAAAAATTTGTTGAGGAAAACGGACGGCGCATTATAGGCTGGGATGAGATTCTTGCCGGAGGAGCGACACCCAATGCTACTGTTATGGCATGGAGAAATGCGGAATATGGTGCAGAAGCGGCTAAAAAGGGATACGATGTAATCATGACTCCTTGCGGACAACTTTACTTCAGCGCAATGGATGTGCTCAATCTGCCGGGAGATAATGCCATAAGAAAAGTATATGACTTTAATCCTGTCCTCAGCGATATGACCGAGACTGATGCTGCACACATTAAAGGTATTCAAGCTTGCCTTTGGAGCGAAGACATAGAAACAATGGAGCAGATAGAGTACCGCCTGCTGCCCCGACTTGCCGCACTCGCAGAAATTACATGGAACGGTTTTGACAAGCAGAACAGAGATTATCATGAATTTGCTTTACGTATGTTCAACATCATAAAGCGATATGACAAATATGGACTGAGCTACCATAAGGGAGCATTCGAAGTAACATCCGACTACGAGAATGATACATTGAACCGTAAACTCAGCATACGACTGAATACTCTTGGAAACAGAAAGATATATTATACCTTGGATGGTAGCGAACCTACAGAAGCATCACAACTTTATAAGGAACCGTTCACTATAAACAGCAATGCCATACTTAAGGCAAAGGTTATTATGCCGGGAGAAACAGACAACAGTTTAGTGTGTGATACGATCAGTGTAAACAAAGCTACATTCTGCCCTGTAATGCTGGCCGGACAGCCGAGTCCTACCTATACTTACAAAGGAGCTTCCATACTGACCGACGGACTGACTGGAGATACACGTTACAATACCGGCCGCTGGCTGGGCTTCCTCTGCAATCTGGATGCTACAGTAGATTTAGGAAAGGAAACAGAAGTATCGAGTGCAGCATTCCGTACCGATGTAGCAATCGGATCTGCCGTAATGGACATCACAGGTATGGAAGTTTGGTGTTCTGCCGACGGAAAGCATTTCACCAAAGTGGCAGAAAGTTCAAAACCTGTGTTAAAGAAAGACGATCCTGACGGTATCTATCGCCATGAACTGGCATTCGACACACAACAGGCACGCTATGTCAGGATAGTTGGCAAAATCACTCCTAAACTCCCCTCATGGCACACTTGGCCAGGTGGAGACGCCTTTATTTTTGTGGATGAGATTTATGTAAACTAATGTATTGTCAGCTACTTTTCGTATCTTCGCAAACAAAAGAATAAACAATCGATTATGAGAAAAAAAATGATTAACCTTTCGGCATCTTTGTTGGGAGTTGCAACTGTAGCCTCAACATTGTTTTCTTGCAGTACCCAACAGCAGGAATCTCCTATGAAAGCAAAAGTTGAGGAGTATGCCCAAGTAGAATTGAAATCCGACCTTGTAAACAATCTGAATGACAAGGAAAAAGAGTTGGTAAAAATATTCTTTCAGGTAGGAGAAATCACCGACGATCTTTTCTGGCAGCAGACTTTTGGTGACAAGAGCCAGCTCGATACCATCACCGACAGTTATGCAAAAGAGTTTGCCATGATTCACTATGGGGCTTGGGATCGTCTTGACAATAACAAACCGTTTCTGGCCGGCTATGGCGAGAAACCGGCTGTATGTAACTACTATCCGCATGACATTACAGCAGAGGAGTTCGACGCATTCGAAGACGCTAACAAGAATTCATGGTACACCGTTATCCGCAGAAACGAAGATGGTTCATTAAAAAGTGTCTGGTATCATGAAGCCTATGCCGAAGAAATAGGACGTATCTGTGCTTTACTGGAGAAAGCAGTGACATTGGCAGAAGATCCGGGGCTGAAAAACTATCTTGAGAAGCGTATCGAGGCATTCAAGACAGATGACTATCTGGAAAGCGACCTTGCATGGATGGACATGAAGGACAGCAAAATAGATTTTGTGACAGGTCCTATTGAAAGTTACGATGACAAGTTCCAGGAAACCAAAGCCTCATACGAGTCGTTTATCCTGTTGAAAGACGAAGCTAGAAGCAAAGACCTTGCAAAATTTGTAGCCATGCTTCCGGCTCTCCAGAAAGAATTGCCTTGTGCACCAGAATACAAGACATTTGTTCCGGGTACATCGTCCGACCTGAACGTATACGATGCCGTGTATTATGCAGGCGACTGCAACGCCGGCAGTAAGACGATCGCCATCAATCTGCCGAACGATGAAAGAGTACACGCACTGAAAGGTACCCGTCGTCTGCAACTGAGAAACTCCATGAAAGCAAAGTTTGATAAAATCCTTATGCCTATCGGACAACTTATCGTAACACCCGAACAGCAGAAATACCTTAACTTCGACGCGTTCTTCTGGAATGTTACTTTCCACGAAGTAGCACACGGACTGGGTGTTAAGCAGACTATTAACACCAACGAAAGTGTGGATGCCGTGATGGGAACCGAAAAGACTTCATGGGAAGAAGCTAAAGCAGATATCTTAGGTCTGTTCATGGTAACCAAACTTATCGAAATGGGCGAAATCACCAATATTACAGCCGAAGATGCTATCGCTACTTATATTGCAGGCATCTTGCGTTCCGTAAGATTTGGAGCAGCTTCATCGCATGGAAAAGCCAACATGATGTGCTTCAACTATATGGAAAAAGCAGGAGCCTTCTCACGTGACGCCAAAGGTCAGTATGTAATAGATTTCGGAAAAGCAAAAGAAGCCATGAACGGCTGGGCTGCGCTAATCCTCCAAACACAGGGAGACGGAAACGTAGAGTTCGCTACGAAATACAGAGCCGAAAACGGTGGAATCACTCCTGCACTTCAGGCAGACCTCGACAAAATCAATGGTGCAGGCATACCGCGTGATATTACATTTATTCAGGGAGCAGATATTCTTTTGGGAGAAACAAAATAATTAATAAACAAATTATCGAAAAAAGCACCGTATATCTCTGGATAACGGTGCTTTTATTATCTTTATTCTTAACTTTACGTTACAGCAGAAACCATATTTACAAATCAATATCACTAACTAAAACAGTTATACTATGAAACAGATCATTTCAATCTTTGCCTTAGTCCTATGTGCCTGTTCTTCTAATAACAACATTAATCTGGCAGGACAATGGATAGAGGTTCTTCCAGAGAACGTATCTTATATTCAGGGCATGGATCTAAAAGAAGATGGCTCTGCACAGTCGATAGGTATGAGTACCCTGCTTTATCATCAGTGGAAAGTAACAGACAAAAAATTGATATTGAATGGAGAAAGTATAGGTAATAGCCAAACAATTCACTTTTCCGATACGATGAATATAGTCAGATGTAATAAAGATACTCTTGTTGTAGAAAGAAGAAAAAGGAATATTGTATTTGTAAAGAATAGTAATCATTTAGAAACTGTAAAGAACGAACCAACAAGAAAAGCATACGATGGATTTGTATGGAAGAAAATCTCTGGTGCCGGTCTTACATTATGGGTGCAGGAGAATGAAAATATCCGGCTTATAGCCGACCCGTCTTTACCAGGCATATCGATGGTAAGAAAAGGTGACAAAGCACCGCATATGCTTATTCAGGTTTTTTATCTGCCAAATAAAGATATAAATGATGTCATCAGAACTTTAGAAAAATCGGAGAACTGGGATAAACGACAGACATGTAAATTTGAAGAAATAAAGTCCCAGAGAAAAGGAGTCAGAAAATTTATTATGGTTCCTGATGGCGATTATGCTACAGAAGTTAAAGCACAGATGCAGTCTGAACCCGTTCCAGCTCCTTGTAACGGATGGGGTGTAGGCAACAGTGGACAAAGATATTTTGAAATACACGATAGCAATCCCGATAAAGCGATTTTCATTGAGATAGGCCAAGACGCCCCGCTGTTCGACGAAAACAGCATCATATTTTCTAATTCACAATAAAAAAATATTTACTTATAATAACACAAGCTATGGAAACCAAAAGACTAATACTGCGTCGATGGAACGAAAATGATGCAGAAGCACTTTACAAATATGCTCAAAACCCGAATATCGGTCCTATAGCAGGATGGCCGCCACACACATCTGTGGAAGATAGCAGAAATGTTATCCGCAACATTCTCTCTGCCCCTGAAACATACGCTGTGGTATTGAAAGATACCAAAGAACCCATAGGAAGTGTGGGTATCATGTTTGGCGACAGTGTACACAGTGCAGACATGCAGGAAGGCGATGCAGAAATAGGCTATTGGATAGGAGTTCCTTATTGGGGAAAAGGTCTGATACCGGAAGCCGTACATCGCCTGTTAGAACATTGTTTTGAAGACTTGGGAATTAAAAGAGTATGGTGCGGATATTACGATGGGAATTTCAAATCGCGCCGGGTAATGGACAAATGCGGATTTAAATTCCATCATACAGAACAAGGAAAACCATCCCCATTAGGAGATGTACGGACAGAACATTTCACACTCTTGACTATAGACGAGTGGAGAAACAGAAAGACATGTAAATAAAAACGACTTCCAGAATTACTGAATCTTCGTTTTATCAGGCCTAATATAAATAAGATATCCAATATATCCTTGTATACAACTGACACATACGCTGGTAATCCCAATTATCAAGTCATCAGACAGATTAAATAATCTCAATACATAAGAAAACAATACATAAATTACAGCACCTGCTAACACAAAAAGAATGAATTTCAGCATATTACAGATTATTGCTTAATAATAAATCTAACAAATGCATGAATTACAGCGAGCTGTTACAGCACATACTGCGCCAGTACTCGCTGTATCTCTATAATGTTCGAATCCTTACCAAAGTTCTGTTCCAGAGGTTCTTCACATCCCCTTATCCAGATTTTCATTTCGGCATCCATATCAAATGTACCGGCAGTTTCTATCGAAAAACGTTCTATGGAACGATAGGGTACAGACAAATATTCTCTTTTCTTACCCGTTACTCCCTGAACATCCTGAATGATCAGACGCTTATTGGTAAATACCCACTTGTCCCTTATCAGCTTATAAGCCCTTTCAATACGTTCTCCCTCGCAAAGCAATGCGCCAAACTCTTTTTGTAAACTGGCAATATCCATTTCGGAAACATTTCCGAAAATAGTATTCATGATTCCCATATTAATTTTTTTTTTTTGTTTTCAAATCTTATTCAGTCGAAAGATAAACAGAAAAAAGCAGACAACCAACAGTTTTCAGCTTGTTTTATTCGTCATCGCTTCATCAGTATATCATAAAAGGTCTTGGGTAGGATGATGTTCGGCACGTCGAGTGCATCGGTAAACAGTGGGGCGATTTCTTTGTCCTTGAATCCTGCTATTCCACAGCCTATCCGAGTTACCCAGAACTTATTTTCCGGATGTATTTTGGCGTATGCTACAAAATCTTTTACATAGGGACGGATGGTTTCTACTCCTCCCTGCATGGTAGGTATGGCATAACATTGTCCGGTCATTCCAACGCCTGTCCCCCACTTCGCACCGAATCGTTCATAGGCCAGTCGTGCTGCTCCACCACCGTGATGTCCTGCCAGATTAGAACCGAAGACAAATACCTCACCCGGTTTCAGCGAGGAAATCCGGTCGGGGGTATATTCTCTGTTTTTTGCCGGAGTGTATCCGGCTATATATTTTGCGTAACATGAGGCATAAGCTCCGTCTGCCAACTGCTTCAGCAGACTGAGAAATTCTTCAGGCAATAAAGAAAGTACCTTGTCCGCTATAAACGAGGGAATTTCCTGATAGTATGCTTCGGCTACTGCCCCCGTGATGCAGGCAAGTGTATCGCTGTCGCCGCCCATGGAAACTGCCATGCGGAGAGCACTCTCCATGTCCTTGCTTTCGAGAAAAGCAATCAGTGCCTGCGGAACCGTGCCTTGGCAACTCGAATCCCAACGGTAGGTTTGATGCAAATGTTCCCAGCTTTCATTCAGGTTGTAACCGAAGCGTTTTTCGATATATTGTTTGATTTCTTCTTTTCCGCTGCCGGTACGTGCCAGATAGATGACTGCCGCTACTGCCTGCGCACCTTTTATTCCCTCGGGATGATTGTGTGTGATAGAAGCCGAAATGCCGGCCACTCTCTCGGTTTCTTCTAACGTATCAAACAGCCAGCCTATGGATGAAACTCGCATGGCAGAGCCGTTTCCCCAGGAATTGTAAGGACACCGACGTACTGCCGGCTTTCCGGTTGTGTCGTCTGTCAGGCTTTGAGGATAAAAAAGCCACAGACGGAACTTACCTCCGTAACCACCCATCGGACAAGGATAAGCGTTAGCTACTTTTACCATACACTCTTCCAGTAGCTGATGCGGGTAAGCCGTTTCTCCTGCCGCCTTGCACTTCATCGCCCAATCGGCAACTGCCATGGTCATAACGGTATCATCTGTATAATTACTGGAAGAAGAAAACATCGGGAAATTGTAATCGCGGGTATTGTGAAACTCGTACACGGAACCCACTACATCACCTATAACTGCACCTAACATAGCATGATATTTTAAAGATTATACAAATGTAAAGAATTTTTCTTCCAGTCAGACAAATAATACGCACTATTTATCACGAGATATTGCCAAGAAAGGTTCTCACACTATTTATAATTCTTAAAATTTATGTTAATATCACATTTCAGGTATCTACTCAGACGCGATATTGCTTTACTTTGTACTTCAAACAAGAGTGCACTTAAAAAAGATCCGAACGCCTGCCATATCCAGACAGACTCAGGATGTAATCACTAAATTGAAAAGAATGGACTTAACAAACAAACTCTATAAGGTATTTTTAATTGCTGGAAGTGAACCGCTGGGCACGGCGGGCATGCAGGCCGACATCAAATCCATATCGGCATGTGGAGGATATGCTGCCGGAGCAATTACCTGCATAGTCGATGAAGATACAATAAAGGTAAAAAGTATTCAGACCATCCCTGTTGAGATGGTTGTCAGCCAGACTTATTCGTTTCTGGAAGACGTAGGGGCCGACTGCATCAAGACGGGTATGCTATACTCTCAGGAGTTGGTAACGGCTATCGGGGATGTGGTGAAAAAACAGTCTATACCTATCGTGGTAGACCCCGTGATGGTTTCTTCTGCCGGCGACAAGCTGCTGCAGGACGATGCAATCCAGGCCTACAAGGATTGTCTTTTCCCCTATTCTACCATCATCACGCCCAACCGGAGAGAAGCCGACCTGCTACTGGGAAAGAGCCTGACCAAAGATAACATGAAGGAGTATATTCCCGAACTGAGCAAGTGGGGAAACTGTGTCATCGTCAAATCCATAGAAGACGGAGATTACCTGATTGATGTATTTTACAACCCGATCAGCAAGTGCTTCAAGCTGTACAAGAAGGCACGCATACAAACCAAGAACGTAAACGGCACGGGAGATACGTTTGCTTCTTCCATCGCAACTTATCTGGCAAGGGGATACGACATGAATACGGCTGTCGACAAGGCAGAGAATTTCATCTACAATGCGATTCTCTACGGATCGAATGTCAAGTTCGGCTCCGGATATGGTCCGGTCTATCCGTTTTACGAAAATTTAAGCAACTTCCTGAAAGAAGATATCCAGTATGCAGCAGCCATACAGGTAGAGCAATATATTCTCTGAAAGACAGCAAAGCAGACAAAATATATTCGCATAAAAATTATAATACCCCTTACTTTTCAACTATTTTCAAAAGTAAGGGGTATATTTTTTATCTAGCCTGATTTATTTCAGAAGGACTTCTTCGATTCCTTTCTCCAAAACTTCCTGTGGCAAAGCACCTTGTGAAACTTGTGGCGTATCTCCCAATGGGATGAATACGAGAGTAGGCAGACTTGTAATGCCGAAGGCTGCTGCAAGCTCACGCTCCTTATCGGTATTGACCTTGTAAATTACAATCTTATCCTTATATTTTTCTGCCAGCTTCTCCAGTACGGGGGACAGCCTGCGGCAAGGTCCGCACCAGTCGGCGTAAAAATCGATGATGGCTGGTTTGCTTCCCTCATAGACCCATTTGTCTGGATTCTTCTTATAGTCGTATACCTTTTCTATAAACTCCGACTGGTTGATGTGAATAACTTTACCTGTCTGTCCATAAACCAGACTGCCTGTCATAAAAACAGATACAATCAGCAATAATATCTTTTTCATATCAATTTTCTTTTATGTAACATTTATTTACCACTCAACAGTACATTCTGAATAGTTTCTACCAGTGTTTTCTTAGGAAGTGCTCCCTGTGCCATCTGCGGTGCATCCGTCAACGGGACGAAAAGCAAGGTAGGTACGCTTCTGATTCTGAAAAGAGCTGCAAGTTCTTCTTCCTCGTCTACGTTTACCTTATATACGTCTACCCGACCGGCATATTCTTCGGCAATTTCATCCAATATGGGAGCCAGCATCTTGCATGGACCGCACCAGGTAGCGTAGAAATCGATTATTGCGGGACGTTCACCCAAAAACTTCCATTCGGGATTTACTTCATAGTTTGCTACTTTATTCAGGAAATCGGCTTTTGTAAGGTTTACTGCTTTCATATTCTTTTATCTTTATGGTTTATACTTTACTATCGGAACAAATTCTTCTCATTTTCAATGATCAGGTATTTGTTTCTGATGCAAAAATACAATCTGCCTGAAAGGTTTACAACAGCTTTTTTCTATCTTTGTATAGATAAAATCTATTGATGTATGACTTTACAGCAAATGGAATATATAGTAGCGCTGGACAAGTATCGTCACTTTGTGCTGGCTGCCGAGGCTTGTGGTGTGACTCAGCCTACTCTGAGTGCCATGATTCAGAAACTGGAAGAAGAGTTGGATGTGAAAATATTCAGCAGGGACCGGAAGAATATTTCTCCTACTGCCATCGGAGAAAAAATAATAAGGCAGGCAAGAATAGCCTTGAACGAAACCCAGAGAATCAGAGAGGTGGTAGCTGATGAAAGCAGCAGCATGAACGGCAGTCTGCGTATCGGCATCCTGCCAACCATCGCTCCCTATCTTGTTCCCGACTTTATCTATCATTTCAGAAATACATATCCCAATGTGAATCTTTCCATCGACGAAAAGGAGAACAAATCGCTGGTTCAGGATCTCAGATTCGGGAATCTGGACATTGCCATCACCACGCCTCCCGAAGCGCAGGCCAACATTCTGGAGATTCCGGTATATGTGGAAAAGTTTGTTGCCTACTTCTCGGAAAGATGCAGTAAAGCACGGCAGATAATCGCAAACGGCAATCTGCCACCGGAACACATGTGGATTCTGAAAGAGGGACACTGCCTTCCCAACAGTGGCATAAATTTCTGTAAAAACAAAGATATAGGTAACCATATCTATGAGGCGGGAAGTATTGATACGCTCATAAAAATAGTAGATAAAAACGGTGGATACACCATTATTCCGGAACTGCATATCAGTACATTGAATGAAGAACAGAAAAAGAACATACAGACTCTCGATGTCAATCCGCCTGCACAAAGAAATGTCTCGATTCTTATAAAGGACGATTTTATAAGGGAGAGGATGGTAAATGCCGTACTCGATACCATAAAGGCAATCATACCTGCACACATGATGGATGAACGTTTCAACAGGCTTTCCATCAAACTGAGATAAACAGTCCGTTCCACCCAGGAAAATAAAACGGGGGGAAACCAAACTTCTGCTCTTATGACAGAAGCTACGGTTTCCCCCATAAATAGTTATTTAAAGAAACAAGAGAGCATCTTTATTCATCACAGCATCCTCCGCAAGAGCATTTGGGGAGTTCCTGCTTTTTGACTTCCGTGAGATAGAAACGGGCAAAGGCGTCTTTAATCTCATCGCGCACACGACGGAATTCGGCATCTATAAACTCCGGTGTCCCTACAGCATGCGAAGGATCGTCGAAACCAATGTGAAGGCGTCTGCCTACTTTTCCCGTAAAGGCAGGGCAACTCTCATTGGCTCCTCCACATACGGTTATTACATAATCCCAGGCCTGGTCAAGATAAGTATCTACATGAGTGGGAATGTGACTGCTAATATCGATACCTGCTTCTTTCATCACTTCCACAGCCTTGGCATTGACACAAGCTGCGGGGTAAGTTCCTCCCGAATAAACTTCAAGAGAAGCATCGAACGATTGCAAAAAGCCGTGCGCCATCTGGCTCCGGCAACTGTTTCCTGTGCAAAGAATCAATATTTTCATAGAATACATAAATCTGATTATTACAGAATTAGATTAAACAAATATCCTGAAAGGATAATAAACAATGCGACTGTACCGAAAAAAATGCCGATAAGACGCCAGGTCATGACCTTCTTGAGTAATGTGGCTTCCGGCAAAGACAGACCGACAACTGCCATCATGAATGCAATGGCTGTTCCCATAGGAATACCCTTTGCAACAAATACCTGGATGACCGGTACAATACCGGCGGCATTGGCATACATCGGAACCGCAAAAATTACAGAAAGCGGCACAGCCAGCCAGTTGTCTTTCGAAAGGTAGGCTTCAAAAAATCCTTCCGGCACAAAACCGTGCATAAAGGCTCCGATACCGATACCTATCAGTATATATATCAGTACTCCTCTTACTATACGCCAGGCATCGCGGACGATAGACGGAAGCCGTTTGAAGAAAGAGATATGTTCTTTCTCCCACTCGTCTGCCTGAGCCGAAGAGTCTGCCTGGATCTGGCGGACCCAATCGCTCAGATAAGGTGACAGATTCATCTTTCCCAAAACAAATCCTCCGATCACTCCGAGCAGTATGCCGCTGATAACATATATAAGTGTCACTTTCAGTCCGAATGAACCGAGAAACATTGCCACAGCAACTTCGTTCACAAGCGGAGAAGTTATCAGAAATGCAAATGTAACTCCAAGTGGAATACCCCCTTTCACAAATCCGATAAACAACGGAATGGATGAACACGAACAGAACGGAGTGATGGCTCCGAATAAAGAAGCCAGTAAATACTGCAACCCATACATTTTATGAGTAACCAGATAATTACGCAGCCGTTCAATGGGGAAATAGGCGTTGATGATACCCATCAGCACACTGATGAAAAACAGCAGAATAAGAATCTTGACAGTATCGTAAAAGAAGAAATTGACTGCTATGCCCAGTGAAGTATCTGCACTTAGTCCGAAGATGTCGTAAACCAGCCAGTCGGCAAATCGTTGTATCATATATTTACTATCAAATACCTAACAGTCTTTTCACATCACTTTCCGAAGGGACCTGCCCTTTCATCTTCACTTCACCGTCTACTACTACAGCAGGAGTGGTCATGATATTATAACTCATCATTTCCATAATATCGTCCACCTTTGTAAGCTTCACGTCTAAATTGTTCTCTTTTATTACCTTTTCTATCACCTGAAAGGTTGTTTTGCATTTGGCACAACCCGGTCCTAAAACTTTTACTTCCATTGTTCTAAATGTTTTTTAAATGATTATTTATGATAAATACATGATATAGCAATAATACATACCAATAATGACAAAAAGCACTCCTACCACCAGATTCAGCCATCTCTGTATGACCTGCATCTTTCCGTAAAAAGTACCCAGACGCTGCACACTGAACGCCAGTACCCATGCTACAAGCAGTACCGGAATAGCAGTTGCTACAGCAAAAACCACAGGCAAAACATAGCCGGCAGTTGCAGTAGCCGACATCGGAATCAGCATTCCAAAGTAAAACACCCCACTGGTAGGACAAAAGGCAAGAGCAAACAGAATGCCTATCAACAAAGCACCCCACCCTCCTTTTTTGGCCAAGCCTTCGGCATTTCCACTAAACCCAAACTGAGGAAGGTTCAGTCTGCTTCCGAAAAGCATGAACAGTCCGATGAGCAACAACAGCGGTCCTAACAGCCATTCACCGTATGTACCTATTGTCTTTTGAATCCCGAACATGCTGGATCCCTCCTTCAGTACAGTAATCAATACAGTTCCCAGCAAGGTATAGGCAACAATACGCCCCAGCGTATAAAGCAAGCCGTTACGGAAAATCTGTCTGCGATTTTCAATATCTTTTCCGATAAAACCGATAGCAGCTATATTTGTTGCTAACGGACAAGGTGAAAGGGCTGTAAGCAAACCTAATAAAAAGGCTGTCAGCAGGGGTGTCGTACTATTATCCAATAATGTCTGTAGCCAGTCCATAATGAAATCAGTTTATCATTTCATTAATTTTATCCACTAATCCTTTCTTAAATTCTCCCGGAGATTTACGGGCATTCGAAAAAGCAAATTCAGTCATGTTTTCGGCTTTTTCCTGTCCGTTTTTATGACTGACAATATAAAGAGAAGACCATGTTACCTGATATTTCTCGGCTATTGCCTCATTTTCCGGTTTCGAGATGTCTATAATTCTGAAACTCAATGTACCGTCTGCCAGTCTGTCTGCAAAAGCACTGTCAATTGCTGCCCTTGCATTTTTTTCGATTGCAATACAGGTAGCACAGCGTTGCTTGCTGTGGAAACAAAGAACTTCTACACCATCCGAACGAACTGCCGTTTCTTTTTCTGCCGGCAAAACGGTTCCTTCAGTCTTGGATTTCATCCCGCAAGCAACAAAAACAAAACATGCAGCTAATAAAAATAAAATCTTTTTCATATTTACATATACTTAAAGTTAGTCTTTCGTAGAATAACGAACAATAAATAGAAAAAAAGAGCCGGCTTAGCCGCAACAGCTCTCTTTCTTGCACACCTGTTGTCCGAAGAAACCGGCAAACATTTTCTGTGCCAGTGCCCAGTTCTCCTTATTGATGCAATATTTCACTTTAGGAGCCTCTATTTCTCCTTGAATCAGACCTGCTTCTTTCAGCTCCTTAAGATGTTGTGAAACTGTAGCTTTCGCTATAGGCAGTTCTTCGTGAATATCACCAAAAAAACAGGTTTCCTGGCGGAGCAGAAACTGCAAGATGGCCATGCGCGCAGGATGTCCCATCGCTTTGGCAAAACGGGCTATCTGTTCTTGTTCGTCTGTATATTTCTTATCAGCCATAGAATATTTATTATTTGTTGTTCGCAAAACTACGAATAAAATAATTATCCTGCAAATTCTTTCTGAATTTTAACTGTAGGGATATTGCACAACGAGTGTTTTACCATTATACTTCTTCCCTCGCATACATGCAGTAAAGAGCATAAAAGTAAACAATAAAATATAGTTTGAAATAAGATATGACTTCCAGAATGAGAAGCCAGAGAAAAGAAAATCAACGGAAGGTTATCCACTTGTTGCTCATGAAGTTGATTGCACCGTACACAAAAAGTCCAAGGAACTGAGCAAGATACTCATTACACCCGCAAATTTCGACAAGAAACAAAAGAAACAGGAATTGCGCTGCATACGCTACCGCAAAAGCACAGGCAAAAAACAAGATTTCATGCCAGATGGTATTCTTTTTCCGGTCAGCATCAAAAGGGAAAATCCAGAATTTACACCATATAAAGTTATGAATCTGCGCCACTACATAAGCCACTACATTGGCTATCATGTAATGTTCACCCTCTATATGCATGAGCAATCCTACAATCAGTGCAGTTATCAGGGCGTTCAATGTACCTACTATGGCAAAACGTAGAATACGGACAGACTCTCTCATCAAAAATAATCGGGAAAAGGCATAAAAAGATTTCGAGGCAAAGCAAGTACAGTCGTCGCGACTATCTTGCCTTGCTCGAAATTATAATATCTGAAAATAACTTTATTTTATTCTTTTATTTCAACTTTCAAGTTAAGCTCGTCGAGCTGTTTCTGATCGAGATAACCCGGTGCATCCAACATGACATCGCGTCCGGAATTGTTTTTCGGGAAAGCAATACAGTCGCGGATAGAATCGAGTCCGGCAAACAGCGAAACCCAACGATCGAGTCCGTATGCCAAACCACCGTGAGGAGGCGCACCAAACTTGAAGGCGTTCATCAGGAAGCCAAACTGTTCCTGAGCCTTTTCGGGAGTGAATCCCAAAATCTCAAACATCTTGGCCTGAAGCTGTGAATCGTGAATACGGATAGAACCACCACCTACTTCTACTCCATTTACTACCATATCGTAAGCGTCTGCACGGACAGCAGCCGGATTAGTATCAAGCAACGGAATATCTTCGTCCTTCGGATGAGTAAACGGATGGTGCATTGCCATCAATCGGCCTTCTTCTTCGCTCCATTCGAACATCGGGAAGTCTACTACCCACAAGCAAGCAAACTGGTTCTTGTCGCGCAAGCCCAGCTGATTACCCATTTCAAGACGAAGCTCGCACAACTGCTTGCGAGTCTTCATGGCGTCATCACCGCTCAAAATCAGAATCAGGTCACCCGGTTTAGCACCGAAAGCTTCCTTCATCTGCTGAAGCACTTCCTGACTGTAGAACTTGTCAACGCTTGATTTCACATTACCGTCGGCTTCCACACGTGCATAAACCAATCCTTTCGCACCAATTTGCGGACGTTTTACAAATTCTGTCAACTGATCGAGCTGCTTACGTGTATAGTGCGCTGCACCTTCGGCACAAATACCGCCGATATAAGCCGCATTATCGAATACAGAGAAACCGTAACCTTTCAGGATATCCATCAGTTCGACAAACTTCATACCGAAACGCAAATCGGGTTTATCGCTACCATAGTATTTCATGGCATCAGCCCATGGCATGCGGATAAACGGCTCTGTCAGTTCCACGCCACGCAATTCTTTAAACAAATGCTTAGCCATACCCTCGAACATCTGGATAATGTCTTCCTGTTCTACGAAACTCATTTCACAGTCAATCTGTGTAAACTCAGGCTGACGGTCGGCACGAAGGTCTTCATCACGGAAGCATTTTACAATCTGGAAATAACGGTCGAAACCAGAAACCATAAGTAACTGTTTCAGTGTTTGAGGCGACTGTGGAAGTGCATAGAACTGTCCCGGGTTCATACGAGAAGGAACAACGAAATCGCGTGCACCTTCAGGAGTAGAACCAATCAGCATCGGAGTTTCTACTTCGAGGAATCCCTTGCTGTCGAGATAACGGCGTACTTCCATCGTCATACGATGACGCAGTTCCAGATTTTTACGGACTGCCGTACGGCGCAAATCAAGGTAACGGTATTTCATACGGAGGTCATCGCCACCGTCGGTATTGTCTTCGATTGTAAACGGAGGAGTCAGTGCAGTATTCAGCACATTCAGTTCTGAAACAATGATTTCAATATCTCCTGTCGGAAGATTGGCATTCTTGCTTGAGCGTTCGCTAACCTGGCCTTTCACCTGTATGACAAACTCACGGCCCAAATGATTGGCACGTTCGCACAATTCTGCATTCACATCTGTATTGAACACCAACTGAGTGATGCCATAACGGTCGCGGAGATCAACAAATGTCATTCCGCCCATTTTACGTGTACGCTGTACCCATCCGGCAAGTGTCACGTTTTTACCTGCATCGGCAAGTCTTAACTCGCCGCATGTATACGTTCTGAACATATCTTTTTCTATTTATAGACACTTATAATTTGTGACAAAGGTAGCACATGTTTTTGATTTATGCAATAAATTTGCGCCTGCAAAAGAGGGAAAGGGCTGTATGGCCCTTACAAATTAGCAGTAAAAATGAATTTACATTATAACAGAGCAAACGATTTAACCCAAGGCAGCATCATGGGAACGATGCTGCGCTTTGCCGTTCCGATGATTCTGGGCAACCTGCTGCAGCAGTGCTACAATATAGCCGACACACTGATAGTAGGTCATTATCTGGGGGCAGATGCACTGGCTGCCGTAGGATCGGCTTATACGCTTATGGTATTTATCACATCGGTGTTTATCGGTCTGTGCATGGGCAGCGGCGCTGTCTTTTCGATACAATACGGAGCTAAAGATTATGAAGGTATGAAGCAAAGTCTGGTTTCATCGCTGGTGCTGACAGGAGGTGTCACACTGGTGTTGAACATAATTGCACTGGCTGGTATCCATCCTATCATCCGCCTGCTTCAGACTCCCGCAGAAATAGAAGGCCTGATGTTCGACTATCTGTTCATCATATTCCTGGGCATAGCAAGTACATTCATTTATAATTATTACGCATACCTGCTGCGCGCACTGGGTAATTCAATAGTACCTCTCTATTTTCTGGCAGTTTCTGTAGTATTGAATATTGTGCTCGACTTACTTTTTATTCCGATATTTCATTGGGGAGTATCAGGAGCAGCAGCGGCTACTGTCATTTCGCAAACCATAGCAGCGGCAGGACTTTGTATCTATGCATTGTATCGTTTTCCGATATTCAGACTGAAGCGTAACCAAATCCGCCTGCACCGGAAATCGGTAAAAGAAATTGCTACTTATTCGTCGCTGACGTGTATGCAACAATCCGTTATGAATTTCGGTATTCTGATGGTACAGGGACTGGTTAACAGCTTCGGAACAAGCGTCATGGCAGCTTTTGCTGTTGCGGTAAAAATTGATTCGCTTGCCTACATGCCGGTACAGGATTTCGGAAACGCCTTTTCTACATTTGTAGCACAGAACTTCGGTGCCGGACAAAAAGAACGTATCCGGCGAGGTATCCGCAGTGCTGTCAGTGTTACAACGTGGTTTTGCCTGATAATCTCGGCAATGGTGTTCATCTTTGCCCGCCCGCTGATGCAGTTCTTTATCGATAACACGGAAACTGAAATTATCAATATCGGAGTCGAATATCTGCGGGTAGAAGGCAGCTTCTACGTAGGTATAGGTTATCTGTTTCTTTTATACGGGTTTTACCGGGCTGTACGCATGCCGGGCATGTCGGTTGTACTGACTGTTTTTTCACTGGGTACACGTGTCGTTCTGGCATATGCACTGGCAGCAATACCAGCCATAGGTGTTCACGGCATCTGGTGGTCGATTCCTATAGGATGGATATTAGCCGACTGCTTTGGTGTTTGGTATTACCATAAAGCTGTCAGACACGGTCTTTGGAATTCAGGATATGGCTCTGTGCAAGATACTCGGGAGTAGCGGCATAGATATACATCACACTTCCTCCTTTGATGGTATCGATAAGCGGTCGGGAAAGTTTTTGCGGAACGGCAGGACATCCGAAACTTCTTCCAAGTCTACCCCCTGCACGAATGACGGAAGGATCGGCATAGGCAGCTCCATGTACTACGATGGCACGTTCGCGGGCGCGGTCGTTTATACCTTTCTCCAGTCCGTCGAGTATCAACGAATAACCGTTTTTTCCCTGATAGGTAGAAGCCGTAAGATAGAATCCCAATGAACTTTTGTACGAGCCATATTCATTGGAGAAAGACGTTGCATATACTCCTCCGCTATTCTTTCCATGAGCTACTACCGAAGAAAAAAGCATTTTCTTTTCTTTCATATCAAATACATACAGACGCTTTTCGGTAGAAGGTTTGGAAAAATCTATCAGAGTCAGTATTTCTTTTTTGCGCTGAGCAATCCGGTAATATCCTGTTACCGCCTGACGAAAAGCGGTGTAATTCACTTCACCCTCCAATTGCATTTCTCTAAAAAGTTCAGCACACCGGTCGGGTTTTGCCATACTTTTAACTTCAGGTACGGCAGATGCTCCCTCACCCAGTCCGGTAAAGGAATACAAAAAAGAAACAAACAGGAAAAATACAGTTAATGATATACGCAGCATGGTCTTTCTTAAAAATAACGGCTGCAAAATTACTCATTTTATCTGTAACTATTTATTATCAGATAGTTAAAAGCAACAAGTTTTATTATTTATTCACTCTATTACGACTATCAGCGTAGCTTCGGCAGGCATATTGTCGAATATAAACTTGGAATGTGAAGTAGCATTACGCACACACATGTGCGAACGGGGAATGGTTCCCAGCGACCAGCTGTATTCTATCATTGCTGTACGGGGTACATTAACGGGCACTCCATGTATATATGCCCCGTTGGTAAACCGTGAGGCATAAGGAGCATATCCGCCCGTAGCTGAACCTCCGTCTTTCAGGAACACCATTTTTGTTTTCTTTTCCTGAAGCAGAAACATTCCCAATGGCGTTTCTTGAGCATAAGGCGGACGATGCACGCCTGTAGTAGCCGGATTCATGCTTCGTATCACCCACTCACCTTCTGACAGACGTTCTAAAGTTGCTATATTCTGATCGCCCCGGTCGACAAAAACGACATAGTGAAAAACAGTGCTGTCGGGCAAGACACGAAGATAGCGCGACGGCACAAGATATTCTTCATCTTCCACCACCGGAGCTATACGCAGGAAACTGCCAGCCTTTCCACGGAGATATGCCAGCGAGCCGTCACGTCCATAACGTTCTGGGACAGAAGAATCTGTCGTTAGATACAAGGGAACAGACTGATATCGCTCCACGCCAAGTGTATCGGCGACCCGTCCATAAGCATTCCGTATATAACGTCGTACCAGAGGAGCCTCACTGTTTAGGTTTTTATAGTTTCGCAACACTACCCATTGCGACGTATCACGATGCATGTTTTCGATAAAGGCAAGACACTTCCGTATCGTTTCCCATTTGAAACTGCGCACGGTATCACCATAGGGATAAGTATCCTCAAGTGTATATTTATCGTAGAGCAAATCCTTGGTCAGATTGATATCAGCCGCAACGAGAAGTTCCGGAGTATGAGCCGGAAGAACCGGAAGAAGAAGACTGTCGGGAGTTAGTTCTGTTTCTTCTGACAGACGGGGCATACCGGTTTGTTGTTCGCCGCAGGCAAATAAAAACAAGCAAACGGTCAACAGCAATATGGAGAAGCCCTTTTTCATAGCAAGGAGGTTAATGTTCATTGTAAAAGTAATAAAAAAATTTCAAAAAAAGAATCTTTTACCTAATAAACAAACCACTTTGCCTGTTTGTTGCAATTCCTTAAAAAAACACTCCGGAGCAAACGGAAAAACATTCATTTTTTCCGTCTGCTCCGGAGTACCCAGAATAGTTACAAGTATGACCTTATCCCATTTTTCCTGTCAGATAAGCACGTGTACGCTCGTCTGTCGGGTTATCAAACATCTTGTCTGTACGGTCATACTCTATCAGTTCACCCATATACATAAACATCGAATAGTCGGATATACGCATAGCCTGCGACATGTTGTGGGTAACGATCAAGATAGTAACATCTTTCTTCAGACCGTCCATCAGTTCTTCTATATACTTGGTTGCAATAGGGTCCAAGGCAGAAGTAGGTTCGTCCATCAGCAGCACATCCGGTTTCAACGCAAGCGAACGAGCGATACACAAACGCTGCTGCTGCCCTCCTGAAAGGAATGTACCACGTTTGGTAAGTGAGTCCTTCACTTCATCCCACAGAGCAACACTACGCAAATTACGCTCTACGATTTCATCTTTTTCCGATTTGGAAAGGCGGATTCCATTCAATAAATAGCCAGCCAGTACATTATCGTAAATATTCATGGTCGGGAACGGATTCGGACGCTGAAATACCATACCGATACGGCGGCGTTCTTCCATCGGTTGCATCTGAAGCACGTTTTCGCCATTCAACAGAATTTCACCTGTCACACGAATATTTTTATAGAGTTCGTGCATACGGTTTACGGCACGCAGTAAAGTACTCTTTCCACAACCCGAAGGTCCCATGATAGCCGTAATTGTATTTTTCTGAATGTCTGCCGACACATGCTTCACAGCCATCGTACTGGATGTATATGAAATACAGACATCCTTTATTTGTAATATCGGTTCTTTTATATTTTCCATTTCTTTGCGATTCGTTTTGCTAATAAGTTCAGACATAGTACAAAAGTAAGCAGGAACAGTGAGGCTCCCCAAATCAGGCTCTGCAAGTTAGGATCATTGAAGAATTCCCAGATAAGCAAGGGAACGGCCGACATCGGCTTAGTCATATTCCAGCTGATAGCAGCTCCTCCCAGTGCAGTAAACATCAGCGGAGCTGTTTCACCTACTACACGCGATATAGCCAGCAAAATACCAGTAAAGATACTTCCCAAAGCAGAAGGCAGCATTACCTGCAGCATAACACGCCAGTAACTACCTCCCAGCGCCAGTCCGGCCTCTTTCAATGTTTCCGGCAGCACTTTCATTGTTTCTTCTGTAGAACGGATGATAAGAGGCAGCATCATAATGAACAGTGCCACGCTTCCGGCTATAGCCGAATAGCCTTTCATCGGCACTACCACCCAGATATATGTAATAATACCGATAATGATAGAAGGAGTACCCTGAAGCAAGTCAGTAAGGTAACTGACAATCGTTGCAAACCAGTTTTTCCGATATTCAGACAAACAGATTCCACAGAACACACCCACTGGTATAGCAACTACGGCAGCAAGCATCAGCATCAGGAAAGTACCCACAATTCCATTGGCAATACCACCCGGAATATCCTGCCCCGCCGAAACAGCCTGCATCGCCTTATATGCATTGGGAGTTGCCTCGGTAATGAATGACCATCCCAACTGTTTCCATCCTTTTATCAGCACTTCTCCCAAAATAGCAAGCAAAGGGATCGCTGTCAGTCCGGATAGCACACACACCAGCACATAAAGCAACCGATTCTTGAATATACGGATTCGAATGTTATTATCACGTACCATTTATACAAATTCTATTTTATAGATTACACATGTCTTGCCTTGCGTATCAATATTTTTCCAATCATATTGATAACGGCTGTTATAAGGAACAATAACAAGCCGATGGCAATCAATGACGAAAGTTTCAGTCCGTCGGCTTCACCAAACTGATTGGCTATGATACTAGCCATCGTGTTACCTGTAGTACGCAAGGTCTCAGGCATCTGATTGGTGTTACCAATCAGCATTGTAACTGTCATCGTTTCTCCCAAAGCACGTCCGATAGCCAAAATATAAGCGGAAAAGATACCCGATCCTGCCATAGGGAAAACCACTCTCCGGATAACTTCTGCACGGGTTGCTCCCATAGCATATGCTCCTTCTTTCAAATCGGAAGGAACCATTTTAATAAACTCCGAACTCAGAGAAGCTGCATAAGGCACAATCATAATAGCCAACACAAAAGCCGCAGTAAGGATTCCCGAACCTTGCGGAGAAAGGTTTAAATGCATGAATACGTTACGCAATACATAAAATCCCCACAAGCCATAAATAATGGAAGGAATACCAGCCAGCAGATCGGTAACGGTTCCCAGCACTGCTGCAATTTTCTTTCCACGGAAATACTCACCTGTAAACAAGGCAACCGGCAAAGAGAACGGTATACACATCAGCAGAGCAAGAATTGTAGTAAGCAATGTTCCGGTAATAAACGGAAGTGCTCCGTAGCTTTCTTTTCCTGCCGTCGTTACCCAGTCGTCGGAGAAGATAAAATTCCAGAAACCAAAATGTTCGAACGCTCCGGAAGCATCGGCAGTGAGGGAATATACGATTCCCCCACCGATGATAGGAATAACAACAGCCGACAGAATAAGTAAAACTCTAAAAATTTTGTCTTGCATAAAATATCAGCTTTGCAGTAATAATCTATTATTTCAGAATCGGCTGTCCCTGATAAGTAACAGTCTTAAGGTTTGCCAGACTTTGTTCAACAGCTTTCTTAGGCAGCGGAGCATAGTGTACGGTAGCAGTAGTCTGCTGTACGCTGTCGCTTAACATATATTGCATCAAATCCAATGTAGCTTTAGCCTGTGCTTCCGAACGGTCTGAATAATTCTGTTCCTTGTAAATCAGCAACCAGGTAAAACAGCTGATAGGATAAGCTCCTGCTGCATCGGCATTGGTTATAGAACAACGAGTGTCCTGAGGAATATCACCGGCAGCAGCCGAGATACTTTCTGTAGACGGAGTGATCAGCTCACCACGCTGGTTCTTTACAGCTGCATAAGGAATTTTCTGTGCGAAAGCATATTCAGAACCAATATATCCCAATGAATACGGAGTCTGTGCAATGATACCAGCTACACCCGGATTACCTTTTGCAGCCTGTCCAACAGGGAAATCCACTGTTTTACCTGATCCGAAAGTATTTTTCCAGCTTTCGCTGACTTTAGACAAATAATCGGTAAATACAAATGTTGTACCGCTACCATCCGAACGATATGCAAGAATTATCTTCTTTGCAGGCAATTTCACATCCGGATTCAGTTCCTGCAAACGTGCATCATTCCAGTCTGTTATCTTTCCAGCATAAATATCAGCAATAACATCACCCGACAAGTTCAATTTAACTACATCCGGTAAATTGTAGGCCAATACCACAGCTCCCATACATGTCGGGATGTGTACTACAGGTTCCATTTCTGACATTTCCTTATCGCTCAAGAAAGCATCACTTCCGGCAAAGTCTACGATACCATCTTTCAGGTTACGTACTCCACCACCACTACCAATGCCACCATAAGAAACTTTATTATCGTGTGTAGCACCATATCCTTCAAAGCTCATGTTATAGAAAGGTAATGGGAAAGTTGCTCCCGCACCAGTTAATTCTACAGATTCAGTTGATGATTTTTGTCCACCACATGCAGTAACGGCAATAGCCATTATACCTGCCACCAAAGGCAAATAATGTTTTTTCATTGTTTATTAATTTAATAAATTGAATTTTCTTATATTTAAAAATCTCTTTGATAATTTCATAAGGAGAAAGAAGCGTTCAGATAAGCATAATATGAATTGGGCATACTTCCTGCTTTGGGCGACCATATCCGGAAGTTAGGAGAAAGTTTTATGTATTTTCCAAGCCGGAACTCCGCTCCTACAAGTCCTGCCATACCATCATTCTCTTCATTCCATTTGTTTTTTGAAGTAAGATAGTCCCAACGACCAAAGACTCCGACTTTCTTAGACAAGTTGACCGTTGCATAGGCTGACACACCGCTCTGGTCTTGTCCGTCTGTGTAGCTGGCATTTTTCTGATAATTATATTCTGCCGCCAGAGAAAATGACTTGTGTTTATATCCGATGAAAGAAGCCAGATTTGTTATACCTTTACCTGATTCTTCCGAAGCTTCATTATAAGAACCATACAGACGGATAAAAAGATTCTTGACAGGCATCAGTGTCACTCCTGCCCCATATTGCAGACCGTCTTTTACCTGAAGTTTTTTGTAACCTTCGCCATTGGCAAGAATAAGGTCTGCCGATACATAATCGTTGAAATCGTAAGCTGCCGATACAGCAAGATCGGCACTGCTTCCGAACTTATACTCATCCTGGAAAGATTTCATCACATACCGCTTACCCCAGAAGCTTTCCTGAAACTTAAACTGGGTAGTAGAAATCAAACCTGCGTGTAATGTCCACTTTTCACGTTTCCATGATATCTGGGCATTTTTAACAAAACCTATACGCTGATGATCATCAACACTTTTAGACTGTCCGAAATCGGCAACTACCTTTAACTGAAGTTCTTTCGACAAATCATACTGATATCCCAAGTACGCTCGGTCTAAATTAAAACCACGGTCATCATTCACATGACCAAAGCCGGAATGGATATCAGAAAAAATCGTAATAATAGCCTTGCCTTTCGGGGTTTCTTCTTTGTTGCTATCTTCGGCATGCGCCGGCATAGCCACACATCCTAACAAGCCTGCGATAAAGGCACATCGTGTTTTTAAATTTTTCTTATTCACTATACTTCTGCTTTTTATTTCGATAGCAAAAGTACAAGGCACACGTAACTTGATTATGTCATAATTATTACAAAGATGTTACATCGTCTTCGGGGAAACGAAGTGTTTCTACCTTTTCCAGACGAGAACGCAAACGAGGCATCAAAGATTTGCGGATGCGAAGGCGCATGAAACAGTCCATATCGTACGACTGTTCCAATATCTCAGGAGATTCTTCTTTTACAATACGCATTACATCGTTCATGAAAGGATATTCAAAAGCAACCGTCACATCCTGATCTACCGTTTTTTCTATCACCGTCGCTTCGGCTATTGCTTGTGCGGCTGCTGTCCGATAGGCCACAATCAATCCACTGGTACCTAATTTAATTCCTCCGAAATAACGTACCACAATAACCAGAATATCGGTCAGTTCATTCGAATTGATTTGTCCTAAGATAGGCTTTCCGGCTGTACCTGAAGGTTCTCCATTGTCATTAGCACGAAAATCTTTCCGTTCAACTCCAAGCATATATGCATAGCATACATGGCGTGCATCATAGTACTTTTTCTGGTACTCTTCCAAATATTGTTTTATTTCGGCAAGTGTACGCACTGGGATAGCGATGGCAATGAACTTGCTTCGCTTCTCTGTATAAACAGACTCTGACTGTCCTTCAATGGTTTTATAAGTATCTTCCAAAATAATTCGTTTTTATATCAGATTCAAGTATTTATTTATGCAATACATGTACGCGGATTCTGTTAACCAGCGACTTTCCTACAATAATCAGTGTAACGGCCGACAGCACAAGAATAATTCCTAAAATAATGCGTGGCGTAAGGCGTTCACCAAACACCAAGACACCGAAGAATAAGGCTGTAATCGGCTCCAAAGCACCTAAAATAGCCGCAGGAGTAGAACCTATATAGTGTATAGACTTAGTCATGGCGACTAAAGATATTACAGTCGGGAATAAAGCTAACCCTATCGGATTGATCCACAGCCAAGGAGTACTGATAGGATCGAGATGCGTACAGAACTTCAAACGGACAACAAATACGCTCAAGCCAAACAATAAAGCATAAAATGTAAGTTTTGCAGTAGGCATGTCTTTCAGCGACGAACGATTCACTCCTATAATATAAATAGCATACGTAAGTGAGGATATAAAGACAAGTAAAACTCCGATTAAGCTTAACGTCTTTCCACCTTCACCCTTGTACAATAAGGATATGCCAACAAAAGCCAAAGCAATAGAAACAGCTGTTATAACAGAAACTTTCTCCTTAAAGAAAACAGCCATAATAACAGCAACCAATACCGGATAAACAAACAGAATGGTAGAAGCAATGCCTGCATCCATATAATTATAACTCTGAAAAAGAGTAAGCGAGGAAAATGCAAACAGCATCCCCATAACAAGTAAAGGCAATACTTCGCTACGATGCAATGCAAATGACTGTTTCTGCACCTTCATCAGCAAAGCAAGCATCACTACACCTAGTCCGTAACGATAAAACAATACCGAATCAGCACTTACTCCATCAGCATAAAGAGGCAGAGTAAATAGAGGATTCAGTCCATAACTGGCAGCTGCCACTGCTCCATAAACAAAACCTTTGAATGTATTACTAGCCATGAAATATCTGTTACTTTTGCAAAACCGGATGCAAAGGTACACAATTTAAGTAAAAAACATTTGGCACAATCATAAAAAAGGTCAGGACATTTTCGCTAAAATCTCCTGACCTCACTATATATCGGATTAATCTTTGCCGAAAAGAATATTTCCCAGTACAAGCTAACTGTTAAAGTTGCTATTATCACTCGCCAGTGTTGGCCGGGACTTACTGCAGCAGCATAAAAACATAAGCCAATTCTGCTTTGCAATTTTATACAGCAAAAGAAATCCCATATAAAACTAATATTATTCCATCATACACTTACTCCAGCTTATGTATCACCAGACCGGAGCGAAGCTTAGGTTCGAACCAAGTAGTCTTAGGCGGCATAATATTTCCGGTATCTGCAATGTCCATTAATTGTTTCATGGAAACCGGATAAAGTGCAAGCGCCATCTTCATTTCACCACTGTCTACCCGCTTCTTCAGTTCACCAAGTCCGCGAATACCGCCCACAAAGTCGATACGCTTATCTGAGCGCAAATCCTTGATGCCAAGAATCTCATCCAAAATCAAGTTAGAGGAAATCGTTACATCCAACACTCCGATCGGGTCGTTATCGTCGTAAGTGCCCGGTTTGGCCGTCAGACTGTACCATTTTCCCTCCAGATAAAGAGAGAAATTATGTAAGGCGGCCGGTCTGTAGATGTCCGTACCTTTTTCCTCCACCACAAAGTTCTTCTTCAACGCTTCAAGGAAGGCTTGCGGAGTCAGTCCGTTCAGATCCTTCACGACACGATTATAGTCGATAATAGTCAGTTGCTCTGCCGGAAAACACACTGCCATAAAGTAGTTGTATTCTTCATCACCCCGATGGTTCGGATTCTGAGCCGCCTTTTCAGCCCCTACCAGTGCTGCTGCCGCACTACGATGATGTCCGTCAGCAATGTAAAGCGAAGGCATTTCTTTGAACGCTTCTGTCACAGCTTCAATATCCTTATCGTCATCAATTACCCAGAACTGATGGCCGAAGCCGTCATCCGGTGCCACAAAGTCATACACCGGCTTCTGAGCCGTATATTTCGCCACTACGGCATCCAGCGTCTTGTTTTCCGGATAAGCAAAGAACACCGGTTCGATGTTCGCATTGTTCACCCGCACATGCTTCATGCGGTCCTCCTCCTTGTCACGGCGCGTCAGCTCATGCTTCTTGATCACCCCGTTCATGTAGTCGGGCACGTAAGCTCCTACCACCAGTCCATACTGCGTCTTGCCGTTCATAGTCTGGGCATAAATATAATAACACGGTTTGTCGTCCTGCACCAGCCAGCCTTTTTCCTGAAACATTCGGAAATTCGCTACCGCCTTATCGTACACACACGGATCATGTTCGTCTGTTCCCTCCGGGAAGTCAATCTCGGGTTTAATGATGTGATACAATGATTTCTCGTTGCCTTTTGCCTCTTCGCGGGCCTCAGCCGAGTTTAACACGTCATAAGGGCGGGAAGCTACCTGCTCCACCAAGTCCTGCGGCGGACGAACACCCTTGAAAGGTTTAACTATTGCCATAATGCTTGAAATTTCGTTTGAAAAATAACACTAACGTCCACAGCGCATAAAGGAAACACATCAATGCCATGCCGCACAGAAATCCTTTCCAGAAATCATCCAGAAACGACCTGCACAAAGAATTCACCAGCAGCAAGGAAGCTCCGATCCCCAATGGAATCAGCGAATGTCGTTCGTATGCGGTCAGTTTCATTTATGCACAAATAAAAGAGTTACTTTTTATTTACACGGAATTTCTCACAACCATCTTTCAGGAAGCCCACAATCTGACGAGCAGCTGCGATACCGGCATTGATATTTGCTTCCGCTGTCTGTGCACCCATCTTCTTCGGAGTAGAGAAATAACGTCCCGGAAAATGATCGGCAAACTCTTCATGATGTGCCGGCATAATATCAGTTACATATTTCAAGTCCGGACGGTCATTCATCAGGCGAAGCAAATCCGCTTCATTAATCACCTCCTTACGGGCAGTATTAACCAGCAGACCGTTTTTCGGCATACGATTTACCAAGTCATAGTTAATCGAGTTTTTGGTTTCGGCAGTAGCCGGAATGTGCAAAGACACCACGTTACAAGTAGCATACAACTCTTCAGCAGAATCAACCGGTTTTATACCATCAGCCTCCATCACCTCTTTCGGACAATAAGCATCATAAGCATAAATATCCATACCGATTCCTTTTGCTATACGAGCCACATTGTGTCCTACATTACCGTATGCATGAATACCCAGCTTCTTACCCATCAGTTCCGTACCCGATTTGCCGTCGTAGAAATTACGAACCGCCATAATCATCATACCGAAAGCCAACTCAGCAACTGCATTTGAGTTTTGTCCCGGAGTATTCATCACACAAACGCCATGTGCAGTAGCAGATTCCAGATCGACGTTATCGTAACCAGCTCCAGCACGAACTACGATCTTCAGTTCGGGAGCGGCATCAAACACTTCATTATCAATAATATCACTACGGATAATAATAGCATTGGCATCTTTTACAGCTTCAAGGAGCTGTGCTTTTTCTGTATATTTTTCAAGTAAAGCCAGTTCGTAACCAGCAGCTTCTACTTCCTTACGAATACCGTCGACTGCAACTTTTGCAAACGGTTTTTCTGTTGCTACTAAAACTTTCATAACTATCAGATTTAATATAAATAAAAAAAGCACACATACCCGCACACTATCTATCCGTGCAGGTCTGTGTGCCTTTATAAACGACTAATAAATTAATGCATTTTTTCGAACTCCTGCATGCAGTCTATCAGAGCCTGAACGCTCTCTACAGGCATGGCATTGTAACAAGAAGCGCGGAATCCACCTACTGAGCGATGTCCCTTGATACCAACCATTCCTTTATCTGTAGCAAACTTCAAGAAGTCTGCCTCCAAATCCTTATATTCGTCTGCCATTACAAAGCAAATATTCATATAAGAGCGATCGCCTTTATCTGTAACCGTTCCGCGGAACAGTTTATTACGGTCGATTTCAGCATACAACATATCTGCACGCTGTTTAGCACGGCGTTGCATTTCTTCTACTCCACCCTGAGCCTTTATCCAACGCAATGTCTGCAAAGCCGCATAAATAGGAACTACAGGAGGTGTATTAAACATAGAGCCTTTATCAACATGAGTCTGATAATTCAACATGGTAGGGATATGACGTGAGACTTTGCCCAAAGCTTCATTTTTCACAATGACAAAAGTAACACCTGCCGGTGCCAGGTTTTTCTGTGCACCGCCATAGATACAGATATATTTTGAAACATCAATCGGGCGAGAGAATATATCAGATGACATATCGGCAACCATCGGAACATTCACATCCAAATCGGCATGGAGTTCTGTTCCATAAATCGTATTGTTTGTAGTAATATGGAAATAATCCACATCTGCCGGTACTGTATAATCTTTCGGAATATAAGTATATCCGTCTTTTTCGGAAGAAGCTACTTCAACTGTTTCACCGAATGCCTTCGCTTCTTTCAAAGCTTTTTTTGCCCATGTACCTGTATTAAGATATGCAGCTTTCTTTTCAAGGAAATTATAAGGAACCATACAGAACTCCATACTTGCTCCTCCACCCAGGAAAAGTACCGAATACCCTTCCGGAATATTCAGAAGTTCCTTAAACAAGGCAACAGCCTCGTCTACCACCGGCTGGAAGTCTTTAGCGCGGTGACTGATTTCCATCAACGAAAGTCCCGAACCATTAAAGTCAAGAATAGCCTGAGCTGTTTTTTCGATCACTTCGCGAGGCAATATAGAAGGTCCCGCATTGAAATTATGTTTTTTCATTTGGAAGTTTGTTTTGGTTAAACATTTGTTCGTTCTTACAATTGCGAATATAGCGATTATTTTTAGACTTCCAAAAGTTTTTGTAATATTTTTCTAGCAACTCAGGGCTTTTAATAACAAATTACACAAAACAATGCGGTTTAATTTACAAATTGACACAAGAAGTAAGTTCTATGACTTTTGAACAGACTAGAGTCATAGCATTTTGAGAGAATTTCTTATCGAGACAAGGTTTTATTGACACAAAGTTATCATTTAGCCAGTTCTATCAAAGCTTTTACCCCCTTAATCTTTTCATTTTGCACAAGTTTTAACACTTGTTTGTATTTAGAACGAGAAACCGCTGCAAAAGCATAATGATCTTTCACATCTACACGGCCAATATCCTCCTTGCTTAAATTTCCTTTTTTAGACAAAAAACCTACAATATCTATTTTATTGATTTTATCTTTTTTCCCCTTTCCTATATATAAGGTAACAAAATCAGGCAGGGCAGGTTTAGGAAGCACAGCCGGCAAGAGATATTCCTCCGGTTCTTCCTTTATGTAAGAAGGCAACTGTTCTTCAGAATGAAGAATGATATAAGAACTACCATCAGCTTCCCAGCGTGCCGTACGTCCGTTCCGGTGTATAAACCCATCTTCTGCAACTGGAAGATGATAATGAACAACATTTTTTATATCGGGAATATCTAAACCACGTGCTGCCAGATCGGTCGAGATAAAAATATGACAACTACCATTACGAAATTTATATAAAGCTCTTTCCCGGTCATCCTGCTCCATTCCACCATGAAACGTTTCGCAATACACTTTCATGGAATGTAAATATTTACCTACACGGTCTACACTTTCACGATGGTTGCAAAAAACCAGAGTAGACTGATTTCCCAAACAACAAAGCAACTTATATAAAGTTTCCAACTTATCTTTTACAGGAGAAATCACTTTATACAAATGCAAACGTTCAGAAACTCCTCCATCAGGATCAAGAAAATTTAATTTGACGGTACTGTTCAAACCGGTAAAATGAGGAATCTCTTCAGCATCTGTAGCCGAAAGCAGAAAACGACGACGTAATTTCGGCAATTTACTGATAACATCCGACATTTCTTCCTGAAAACCGAACTCCAGACATTTATCGAATTCATCAATCACCAAAAGCTCCACTGTAGAAGCATCAAAATTTTGTTTTTCTAAGTGATCGTTCATTCGTCCCGGTGTACCGACAATTACTGACGGACAGATACCTTTCATTGTACGATGTTCGTCCATTGCCGGACGCCCTCCGTAACAACTCATTATTTTAAATTCCGTATTCATAGACTTAAATACTTGCTCTATCTGTAAAGCCAACTCGCGGGATGGGACTAAAATAACAGCCTGAACTCCTTGCTGACCGGGCTTCAAAGAAGAAACAAGAGGCAATAAATAAGCCAAAGTCTTACCCGAGCCCGTAGGCGAAAGCAGGACTAAATCACCTCCTTCACGATAGGCATCGACAGCTGTTTGCTGCATCACATTCAACTGTTCTATTTTCAAATTCGCAAGTATTGTTTGTATATCCATAAATTCCGGTTTTTAATTATTCTACGCAAAGATAACCAGAAGTCATGACATTATCAAAGAAAAAGCAGGTACAGGCAGCAGATGATGATAACGTTTATCACATTTACAGAAAAAAGAAAGTGCCCGACCTGCTTATTCTTTTAGTTATGATGAACAAAATTTCTGAATCTATCTAATCCTTCTGTTAGCAAGGCCCTCGGACAAGCTATATTCCAACGCATAAACCCTTCGCCTTCTGCTCCATACATATCTCCAGAATTCAGCCACAAATGAACATTTTCCTTTAATAGACATTCAATTTTCTTGGATGGTAGAAGCAACTTCCGGCAATCCATCCAGACTAGATAAGTACCTTCTAATTCAGCAATAGGAAAATCAGGCAAATATTTTTCACAATAATCTTTCATGTATTGGTAGTTTTCAAACAGATAACGACACAACTGCGCCAACCACTCCTCACCCTCATTATAGGCAGCTATCGTGGCAATAACGCCAAAAGGATTAACGTCGCAGACTTCATTAATATTAATCGCTTTATCTATCTTATGGCGCATATATTCGTCTGCACAAACAATATTAGCAATTTGCAAGCCTGCGATATTAAAAGCTTTGCTAGGAGATACACAAGTAACAGAATACTTCTGAAACTTTTCAGAAAGTGAAGCAAAAGGAGTATAGACATTTTCTGGAAAGACTAGCTCACAATGTATTTCATCTGCAATGACTGTCACCCCATTACGAATACAAATCTCTCCGATGTGACACAATTCCTGTTTGCTCCACACTCTGCCAGCAGGATTATGCGGATTACAAAGCAGCATAAGCTTCACTTCCGGATCTGCTGCCTTTCGTTCCAAATCGTCAAAATCGATAGAGAAAGTTTTTCCATCCCATAGTAAGGGACTACTTACTATCTCACAACCATTGTTTCTGATAGAGGAAAAAAAACAGTTGTAAACCGGTGTCTGAACTAAAACTTTATCTCCCGGAACCGTTAATGCCTTTATGATGGCGGATATGGCCGGAACAACTCCCGAAGTATAAATAATCCATTCACGATCTATCTGCCACCGATGCCTCCGACTAAACCATCCTAAAACAGCACTATAATACTCATCCGGAACGCGAGTATATCCAAAAATGCCGTGCTGTACACGTTGCTGCAGCGCACGAATAATAGCTGGAGCTGCCCGAAAATCCATATCCGCTACCCACATAGGCAAAATATCCGGCAGCGTCGCACTATCCCATTTATATGAATTAGTATGATGTCGCGAAACTATTTCGTCAAAATTATATTTCATACTTTATTTAATCAGAAAAACAAGTAAGTCCATCCCATAATTTCAGCTCACAATCACCTGGTGCTTTAATATGTTCATCAAGAATTATCTGTCCGTAACTTTCAGCAGTAATACATCCCGTACGAGGATTCTTTACACTATGTACTGCACTCTTAATCGTAGCATGCACAGAACTATATTCAAAAGCAAGATCACAATCATCAGCCATAACACAATCCTCCATTATTAACCCGTGAGCATAACAAAGAGGTTGCGTGCCCGAGATTTTACAATTAACCAAGCGTAAATTCTTAGAATGCCAGCCTAAATATTCTCCATTAATTTCAGAATCATACACCGTCACATTTTCTGTATTCCAGAACGCATCTTTCGAATTGATCACTGCATTGTGAATTTCTACATTTCTGCAATACTGAAACGAGTAGTTGCCATTCTGCATATAATCTTTTATGGTAATATTTTCACTATGCATAAAAAGATAATCAGCATTATCCACATGCACATTTTTTAAATTGACATTACGACAATGCCACAACGTTTCCTGAGCATTAGGCAAGTGTACGTTAACCAGCTCCAGTCCATCCATTTCACGGAACATTTTAGGAGCCTCCACTTTTGTATCCGTCATCTTCAAATTTTGCGAATACCAAAGTGCAGCACGTGCTCCTTCAGTAAACAGACAGTTTTTGACAATAAAGCCATTGACGTGCCAAAATGGATATTTCCCCTCAAAACGACAGTTCACTGCAATAATATTACTACATTCTTTTAAAGCAGATTCTCCTGCATGAATTGTTACATTGTCAATCTGCAAATCATGAGAAGCAAACAAAGGGCGTTCGCCTCCAAACTCTGTATTTTTTATCTGTTGCATAATTTATCCGTATTTATTGATTAACTATATGAAAGTTTACAGTAACATTACCTCGCCCAAGAATATCTTTCAAACCTGTAGTATGATCAATCCGGCCTAATCTGGTATAACTATAACTGGAAGAAAACGTTTGATAGAAAAGGACAATACAGTTCGAGCCATAAAGCATTAGGTCACCGGTTTGAATAACATCTATCTGACGACTATCTACCGGTAAACTTTGAGGGAGGTAACAATATTTTTCATTTCCGTTCAATTCAGTCATATCGACAGTAAGAGGCAATAAATCAAGAAATTCACGAACCGTTTCATTATTCTCCAATGTTGCAGTAAACGGAGTATTATTTATTGTCACAACAACCTGCTTGACCAGAGAACAATCTCCGTCGTCATTATCCTCCGGAACATTTGAAGACGGAGGGGAAATCGTTTCGTCAATATCAGGAATATCATCAGGGGAACAAGCCGTAAAAGACAATAGACCTGCAATCAAGCAATATTTAAAAGATACAATCTTCATCCTATAACTTTCACTTTTCGAATAGAAAACTCACTCGTACAAACAATTATTCTAAAGAAAGAACAACCGTAACATTCCCTTTACCCAAAGCATTTTTAAGCTCATCTTGAGTAACATTGATTATTTTACCCAATCGAGTCAAAGAGTAGCTATTACGATCATAATAAATAACCATATAATGTCCCTGATATAAAATCAAGTCTCCAGAATCAGTTTGAATCCACTCATCATTTCTCGGCAGTCTAACCCCTAATGTTCCTACCTTTTCCATATGAGCATAATCACTCATCTCTACTGTTACATTGCATTTTGCCAATAATTCTTTCAAAGCCATTGCAGAAGAATTATTCTCCAACACAGCAACAAAAACTTTACTGCCAATATGCAGCTTAATTGTATCACGTTCCATTGTCTTACTTTTATTACAAATTTTATCTTTATTAAATTGGATTGGGGCTTTGCCTAGATTATTGCCATACGATGTAACAGCAACAAATAACAAGACAGCTATCACAGACATAAATAATCTTCCCGATAATAAGCAATATCTCATAGCATCAGGTAATTTTTATCCATTTCCCTTTTTCTAACCTTATCAAGAATATCATTCCTCTGAAACAAAGCTCAATACACATAGCCAGCCAAACGCCCTTCAACCCCATCGAAGGAGCAAGACATGAAGCCAAACTAAGACGTACAGCCCATATACTGACAAAGTTCATTATGCTCGGCATGAGTGTATCTCCCGTACCGATAAAAACTCCATAAGCAACAATTGCCGCAGCAAACATAGGCTCTGCAAATGCCTCAATACGCAAAGCCATTACACCTAATGAAAGTATCTCTGCATCAGGTGTCATTGCCCCGATTATTAAAGGAGCAGCCCAATACATGACACCGCCCATCACTCCCATTACCAACATACCAGTTGCTACTGTTATCCGGGCAAAAGATCGGGTTAAATCTTTTCTTCCCGCTCCCAGACTTTGCCCGACCAATGTCGTCGCAGCATCAGCAATACCATACCCCGGCATATAACATAAGCTTTCTGCGGTTATTGCAAAAGAATTTGCAGCTATAGCAAAGATTCCCAATGGAGCAACAATAACAGTTGTCAAGATCTGTGCTCCGCAAATAACAATATGCTCTACACACATGGGAACTCCTATTTTGAACGATTTTATTAATACTTTCGAAGTCAAAAAGAAACTTCCAGGTCTGCCCACCAGAGCTAACTCTTTCGAACAACGACAGAGATACCAAGTCATCATAATGGCAACCAACATCTCAGCCAGTCCTGTACCCAAAGCAGCACCTTCAACTCCTAGTCCCGCTCCAGGAACAAAGACAGATATATTACCTATCTCTAACTCTCGGGAAGGATATATCAGAAAAAAATTAAAGACAACATCCATTATACACATCAGAACATTCAGCATGCTAGGCACATGCATGTTGCCACTACATCTTAACATACCTCCCGCTAAAAAATTAAGCTGAAGGATCGGCAGAAATAAAATAAATATCAGAAAATAGGAAGAAGCATCATGCTGAATGGCAACATCACCTCCCAGCCATACAGGAAGAGGAGTGCTAACCAGTACACCAATTACAGTCAGCAGTAAGCTGAATATCGTAGTTGCAACAAAAGACTGACGAAGGACAGCACGTCCCTGACCAAATTCTTTCGCTCCGATATGATGTGCTACCTGCACAGAAAAGCCCGTAGCAGAAGCAACACATACTCCCCAGAACAACCAGGTAGAAGTAGAAACCAAACCGATAGAAGCAGAAGCCTCCGCTCCCAGACTACCAACCATTGAAGCATCAATATATTGCATAACAATATATGAGATCTGAGCTACAACTGCCGGAATACTCAAACGTATGGTAAGTTCCAGTTGTTGCTTAAATGTCATATGCTCTCCCCTGCGAATAAGTGAAAGCAGAGCTTCAGCCTTATTGATTTGGTTTCTCATTTCCTGACACAATTATTACTTACATCTAAAAATGGCCGTATAGCAGTCTTATTTCAGATAGGTATAGAAAAACCGTTCTATCTTATCGAACGGAATAACTCCTGCCTGATTATCATATAAATCTACATGACTTGCACCTGGAATAATCAGTAGTTCCTTATTATCCCCTTTTAACTTCTTAAAGGCATCTTCACTAAAATAACGGGAATGTGCCTTTTCACCGTGAATCATTAACACAGCACTTCGAATTTCATCACTATATGTCAGCAGCGGTGTATTGATAAATGAAAGGGACGAAGTAACATTCCATCCGTTATTCGAGTTCAGGGAACGTTTATGATAGCCACGCTTTGTTTTATAATAATCATAGTAATCTTTCACAAACTGAGGAGCATCCTCTGGTAGCGGATCCACCACCCCTCCTGCCAGTGCATATGAACCATTCCGTGCATCTATAGTCCGCTGGGCATTCAACTTTTTGCGAAGTTCATAACGTGCATCTGCATCCATCGCATCAAAATATCCATTAGCATTTACACGACTCATATCATACATAGTAACAGTGACAGTTGCTTTTATACGAGTATCGATAGCAGCCGCATTAAGAGCCATGCCACCCCATCCACAGATACCGATAATACCAATGCGCTCTGGATCTACATCTTCACGAATTGAAAGAAAATCTACAGCAGCAGAAAAATCCTCCGTATTAATGTCAGGAGAGGCAACATAGCGAGGTTCACCACTGCTTTCACCCGTATAGGAAGGATCGAAAGCAATAGCCAGGAATCCACGTTCAGCCATTGTTTGCGCATAAAGCCCTGATGACTGTTCTTTGACTGCCCCAAAAGGACCACTCACTGCAATAGCCGCAAGTTTCCCTTCAGCCTGCTTAGGCTTATACAAATCGGCAGCCAACGTAATTCCAAAACGGTTTTTAAAACGGACACTTTCTACTGTTACCTTGTCACTTACAGGAAAAGTCCTATCACTATCCTGTGCATAAAGTATATTCATAAGCGTTGACATAAAAAATACGATTAAAAAACTCTTTATCTTCATAATATCTCAAATACAATTCCATTATTATCAAACTTTCTTACCCATCTCATAAGCTTCTGTCAATACAGGCTTATCTTTTATTTCTCCTACATGCCAGACTCCTCCACCGAATACTGTTCCTTTTATTACAGGATTCTCAAGACAATCGAGGAAACCACAGAAATTGTCTACAACGCGTTTCATAATTGTTTCATCTTCTTCCGCTGCTGTCGCTATAAAATAAAATTCTTTGTTTTTCATTTCTGTATAAGGACCGCAGCAACGATCTATCAGTATTTTCATCTGTGCACTCATTGCATAGAAATAGACAGGAGTTGCCATAACAATGACATCAGCCTCCAGCATCTTTCCGATAACCTCAGCCGCATCATCTTTTTGTGGACACGGTTTTTTATGCAGGCTACAGACGCTGCATCCAAGACAAGGGTGAATCGTCTTATCACGCAAGAAAATCTTTTCTACATGATTTCCACTTTCTACTGCTCCACGCATAAACTCATCACAAAGCGTATCGGAATTACCTCCACGACGTGGACTAGATGATAAAATCAAAACCTTTTTAGCCATATTTATATTGTATATCAGTTAGTATAAATTATCGACAATGCAAATTTCGCAAGAATACATAAGCATCTGTGTAGACAAATTACGGATGTTATAACCTCAATTACAGATTCAAGAAACAGGGTTCAATATTATCTATCGCTTCAAAAAACCGTAACTTCGGTTATACAATCAGTAATTATGGTTGTAGGGATATATGAGATTTCACTTAATTTTGTATTCAGATAAAAATCAACTCTGCATATGGACAAGATACTTAATTTAAATAATGTGGACTTATATAACCAGATATACGGACTTGAAACATTACATCCGCTGGTAACAGTCATCGACCTGAATAAAGCCACCCGGCAAATGACCTATACGCATTGGAATTACGGTGTTTATGCGCTATATCTGAAATTAGAAAAAGCCTGTGACATTAAGTACGGACGTCAAACTTACGATTATCAGGAAGGGACTGTAGTATGTTTCGCTCCCGGACAAACAACCGAAACCACACTGACAACAGACCGTGTACAACTGAATGTACTGGGAATACTTTTCCACCCCGACTTATTACATGGTACAAGTTTAGGAAAAACAATAAAAAAATACACTTTCTTCTCATATGAAGTCAACGAGGCCTTGCATCTGTCGGCCGAAGAAAGAAGTATTATCGAAGAGTTATTAAAGATTATACGCATGGAGCTTGAGCACGGCATAGACAAGCATAGTAAAACTTTATTAGTAAACCACATCGAATTACTGTTAAATTACTGCATGCGCTTCTATGAACGACAGTTTACGACACGCAGCAAAGCAAACAGTGATGTCCTGACACGGTTTGAAAATCTCCTTAATGAATATTTTGAAGGGCCTCAGGCCGAACAGGACGGGTTGCCGACTGTAAAATACTTTGCCGACAAACTATATCTTTCCTCTAACTATTTCGGTGATATGCTTAAAAAAGAAACAGGAAAAAGTCCACAGGAATATATTCAGGAAAAAATCATAGAACTGGCAAAGGAACGGATCTCAGCTACAGAAAATACAGTCAGCCAGATTGCATATTCTTTGGGCTTCCAGTACCCACAACACCTATGCCGGTTATTCAAGAAACGAGTAGGCTGTACCCCCAATGAATATCGTACACAAAACAACCAACAATAAACAACTTCCACAGATAAGGACAAAAAGAATATGTTAGATTTCAAAACTGTGTACGAATGCAACTGTTGCCTTGGCTGCAAGACATTACACCCTCAGGTAAGCATTATCAATCTGGAAAGCCCCAACCTGGAACAAGACGCTGTAAAATTCGAGTTTTACGCAATCTTGCTGATAGAAGAATGTCCTGACTCCTGCTGCTGTTGCGGGCGTAAATATTACGATTATTCGAATGCAACAATGGTGTTTCTCACTCCCGGTGAAATATTCCGGATGAGTGAGAATAATACCTTGCCCAATAAAGGATATCTGCTAGCATTTCATCCTGATCTACTTTTCCGCACCTCATTGAATAATCATATAAAAAATTATACTTTTTTTTCGTACAAGAAGGAAGAAGCATTACACTTGTCCCAACGGGAAGCAGCCAAAATAACATGTTGCCTGGAAAATATTGAAGACGAACTGCATCACCCCATTGATACACATAGTAGTACAATACTTTCACGCCACATCGAATTATTACTCGATTACTGTACACGTTATTATGAGCGCCAGTTTATTACCCGAGAAAACAAGAATAAAACACTCCTGGACAAAATGGAAAAACTTCTCGAGCACCACATTGCATCGGGACAACTCCAAAATGGAATAATGCCTGATCCGAAAATACTCAGTGAAGAACTGGGACTATCACCTGCATACTTTGAAGATTTATTAAAATTTGAAACGGGCAAAACACTTGAAGAATATTTTCAATTAAAGCGTTTGGAAACTGCTAAAAGGATGTTGCTTCAAAAAGATTGTATGCCAACTATTATAGCCAAGCAACTAGGATATCCCAGCGTGCAATATTTCAGTTTAATCTTTAAAAAAATAACTGGATTTTCTCCAAGCGAATATCGCTATTCACACAACTGATAAGTAATAAAATAATTTTTTTATCCGCACATACATTGCATTTTGTCAACTGTTTTGTATTTTCGCATAAACAAATAACAATACAACAAACGAAATACAAATACATATGTGTGGAATAGTAGGATATATAGGAAGCAAACAAGCTTATCCTATACTTATAAAAGGGCTAAAGCGTCTGGAGTATCGCGGTTACGACAGTGCAGGAGTAGGTCTAATCAGCCATGAATCTAAATTGAACGTGTATAAAGCGAAAGGTAAAGTATCAAATCTGGAAGACACTGCATCACAAAAAGATACTTCGGGGCATACAGGTATAGCCCATACCCGATGGGCAACTCATGGAGAACCTTGCCAGGCTAATGCACATCCCCATTTATCACAGTCAGGTAATCTCGCATTAGTTCACAACGGCATCATAGAAAACTATGCAACTCTGCGTGAACAATTACAAGAAAAAGGATACACATTCAAGAGTTCAACCGATACAGAAGTATTAGTACAACTGATAGATTACTTTCAAACAACTTACGAAACTGAGTTGCTAGAAGCTACACAAATGGCATTACACAAGGTTGTCGGAGCCTATGCTATCGCCGTATTAGACCGCAGACATCCCGGACAAATCATAGCAGCTCGCAAAAGTAGTCCATTAGTTATCGGAGTAGGTACAGAGGAATTCTTTTTAGCATCCGATGCAACCCCGATTGTTGAATATACAGACAAAGTAGTTTACCTGCAAGACGGAGAAATCGCTATCCTAGAAAACGGAAAGCCACTCAAGTTAGTAAACCTCGACAATGAAACACAACCTGCCGAAATCAAGAAAGTAGATATGAATATCGGTCAGCTGGAAAAAGGAGGATTTCCTCACTTTATGCTGAAAGAAATATTCGAGCAACCCGAGTGTATTAACGACTGTATGCGCGGACGAATAAACGGTACACTACATGAAGTCACACTATCTGCTGTAAACGATCATAAAGAGCAGTTACTCAATGTCCAACGTTTTGTCATTGTAGCATGTGGTACATCATGGCATGCCGGTTTAATAGGTAAACAGCTGATAGAAACATTTTGCCGTATCCCTGTTGAAGTAGAATATGCTTCAGAGTTTCGCTACCGAAATCCAGTGCTTACGAATCGTGATGTCGTAATAGCAATCTCTCAATCAGGAGAAACAGCCGACACTCTTGCTGCCGTAGAATTGGCAAAATCTCAGGGAGCATTCGTATATGGTATCTGTAACGCCGTCGGTTCATCCATTCCCCGCATCACCGACTCAGGCTCTTACATACATGTAGGTCCAGAAATAGGAGTTGCATCAACTAAAGCCTTTACAGGACAAGTTACCGTATTAACAATGTTTGCATTAACATTAGGAAAAGAAAAAGGAGAAATAAGCACAGCCGATTACAATCGTATTATCGACGAGCTGCTACAAATACCCGAGAAGATAACAGAAGTATTAAAGCAGAATGAAAGCATAGCTAGTTTATCGCGTATATTTACCTATGCCCATAATTTTCTTTATTTAGGTCGTGGTTACAGTTATCCGGTAGCTCTGGAAGGAGCCTTAAAACTAAAAGAAATTTCATACATCCATGCAGAAGGATATCCCGCTGCCGAAATGAAGCATGGCCCCATAGCCTTAGTCGATACAGAGATGCCGGTAGTGGTAATTGCCACTCAGAATGCCATGTATGAAAAGATCGTAAGTAATGTCCAGGAAATAAAAGCCCGAAAAGGACACATTATAGCATTAATCAACAAACAAGATACTGTTATCCGCAAGATCGCTGACGAGTGCATTGAAATACCAGAAACATTAGAATGTCTCGAGCCTTTAGTTACTACCATTCCATTACAATTATTAGCTTACCATATAGCGGTATGTAAAGGAAAAGACGTAGACCAGCCACGCAACCTTGCCAAGTCTGTTACAGTAGAGTAAACACACACATAAAAATACCGGATCTTACGAACAGGCATAACCTTTTGTAAGATCCGGTATTTTTTATCAGCACAATGTAATAAACTTACTCTACATAAAGCACCAGTCCTTTCAGATATTCTCCTTCCGGATGATAAATATTTACCGGATGGTCTCCCGGCTGAGTCAACTGATGAAGAATGCGCACACTACGACCACTCTGAGCCGCAGCAGTAAATACTGCATTCCGGAAATTCTCCTTATTGACAACTTGCGAACAAGAGAAAGTAAACAAAATACCTCCCGAACGAATCTTTTCGAAAGCTTTCGCATTCAGTTTCGTATATCCTCGCAAAGCATTACGCAAGGCATCACGATGCTTAGCGAAAGCAGGAGGATCCAGAATAATCAGGTCATACTGATCACCCATACGGTCCAGATACTTAAACGCATCTTCCGCATAAGCTTTATGGCGAGCATCCCCAGGGAAATTCAACTCTACATTCTCGTTTGTCAAGTCAATAGCCTTTGCTGAACTATCGACCGAATGAACAAGGTTTGCTCCACCTCGCATGGCATAGAAAGAAAAACCTCCAGTATAACAGAACATATTCAAGACATTACGTCCTTTTGCATATCGCTCCAGCAAATGGCGGTTCTCACGCTGATCGACAAAGAAACCCGTTTTCTGTCCTTTCAGCCAGTCTACGTGGAACTTCAGTCCATTTTCCATTGCTACATTTTCAGGACTTCCTCCCTTGATAAACCCATTCTCCGTCGACAACAAATCAGCCTTAAAAGGCAATGTTGTTTCCGACTTATAGTAAATATTTTCAATCACATCTCCCATTACTTCTGACAAAGCATCGGCTATTTCCATGCGATATACATGCATTCCTGCCGAATGTGCCTGCATAACAGCTGTATGATCATAAACATCAATGATCAGTCCCGGCAAATTGTCCCCCTCGCCATGCACCAGACGATACGTATTGTTCTGAGGATTTCCAATCAGTCCTAAAGCAACACGCAAATCTTTCGCTACAGCAAGCTTACGTACCCAAAATTCATGGTCGATCGTTTCCTGCACAAATGACAATACACGCACAGCGATACTTCCAATCTGGAAGTGACCACATGCTATAAATTCTTTTTTCGATGTATACACATCTACAATTTCACCTTCTTCGGGTTCACCCTCTACACGAGCGATAGCTCCCGAAAACACCCATGGATGAAAACGTTTCAACGATTCTTCCTTACCGGGTTTCAGATATACTTTCTTATACGACACGCTAATATCTTATTTTAATTATTTTCAGTTTCCACTACTTTTACAATCTCATAACCTCCAGTGCTGCGCAAATCATCCAGGTAATTGTATATTTCAACACACGCCCAGGCATCAGTTGCAGCATAAAGTTGCTGAGCTTCCGTCAGAACTTCAGCCTCCCAGTTTGACAGACGCTGCGATTTAGAAATCTTCTTGCCGAACAACAACGCATAAATTTTCTGCAAGCTTTTTTCCTCTATACCGAAACGAGGAACATAATCTTGCAATTCCACCCAGTTTCCGCTGCGCGGATCTTTTGTATTTCTCTTGCGAAGCATTGCAAAATCATCCTTCAGCGAAAGGCCTACTTTCAAGACATCATTTTGCAAGAACTCTTCCAGAAAATCAGGCAACCCCAAACGGTTCAACCGAAACAGGAAACAAGTGTCATGTGTAGATATCTGCAATAAAGCCACCTTATGCGTAGTTCCCTTTTTAAATGAAGGACGAGTTTCCGTATCTACACCTACAATAGAATGCGTATTCAGATAGCTGATTGCCTTACGCGCCTCAGCCTCCGTATTGACAACGAAGATTCTTCCCTCAAAATTAACCTTTGGCAATGCTGCCACACTCTGCTTTGATATTTTATTTTGTAATACGACCATGCGTTTATTTTTTCCTCTTACAACTCTCATTCCCACCGGTCACCTGATCCATCGTCTTCTCCGGCTTCCAGTCCCTCATATAAATCATCCTCACTGTAACCTTCATCCTCTGCAAAAGGAGAAGACGCATAAGCATCATCTTCAGCCTCTTCATCAGTGTCAGTCTGTTTACTATACCTCACCTCATGCAATGCACGCATTACGTTTACAAGACGCTGCCCCCAGAACTCAGCAAAATGCTCCCGGCAGATTACAAGTGCATCGTTCATTGTCTGATCGAACCCCAACTGATATACACAAATAAAATCCTTCAACGGCTGATATATATCAGCTAAGTTCTCAGAAATATTCTGCTTGATAGGAGTATCACTATAAGCCATATCATCCAAAAACACATCCAGATAATCATCTTTCTCTCCCATCAATGCAGCTATTGCACACCGGACACGCTCATAATCTCCTTCGGTTACAAAAGTTTCCGGATCGAATTCGTCTATACGCTCACCCTGAGGCAATAAAGAAGCTTTCAGATAAAGCAAAGGCAAAAGCTTGAGCGCCGTATCAACAAAGGTACGTCTCTTTGTTTCATTCACACGTTCCAGAAAGCCACAAAACTCAGCCGCTACAGTAACAAATTCTACCGTATTTTTATCAAATATAATCGGGGTATTACTTTTTTCCATAATCAAACAAATTACGTGGCAAAGGTACGAAAAAAAATAAATCTCCACAATTTATTATAAGTAGAGGCAGTCGGCGAGTTCAAAAAATATTCGTACATTTGCGTTCAAAATTTGAACATCAGAACAGAATTATGAAGAAAAAAACAGATAACAAACCCAATGTGGGAAAATCGGACATACCCAACAAGGTAATGACCGCGATTAAAGGTGAAACAGTCCATTTCATTATCGGTTTGCTATGCGTCATTTTCGGCGTTTACATGTTATTAGCATTCAGTTCATTCTTCTTTACAGGAGGAAATGACCAAAGTATATTATCCCATCCCAATCCGGGGGAATTGCTGGAAACAGGAAACCGCATACAGAATTATGCCGGAGCAAGAGGAGCCCAGCTGTCACAATTCCTGATAAATGACTGCTTCGGTATTTCGGCATACTTCATCATAGCCTTTTTAATCGTAGCAGGAATGAAATTGATGAAAGCATACGAATTCAATCTATGGAAATGGTTCGTATCATGCACAGCTTTAATGATATGGTTCTCCATTACTTTAGGATTTGCATTTGGAGGAGTTTTAGAAGACTCGTTCCTTTACCCGGGAGGATTACATGGATACAATGTAAGCCAATGGATTTGCTCTCAGGTAGGAGCTCCTGGACTTATTCTTATATTGCTGGTAACAGGAATATTGATTGGCGTATTCTTTACTAAAGGGACAATAGATGTAGTGCGCAAAGCCTTCCGTCCATCTTTGCCCAGACGAAATAAAGAAAAGGACGAAAACAAAGATTCTGAAACGTTGTCTGATAAACAAGAGTCTCCAGCAGAATATCAGGTAAAGAACAATAAAGAAACAAAAAACGAGCCGGTAGAGAATGCTGTTTCGGAGCAGACAGACGAAACTGACACATACGAGGATTCCAAACCTGTAGAGATCGAATTAGAACCAGTAGAGACAACAGCTCCCCTTCAGGTAGAAACAAGTAAACCTATTTCAACTCCTGCTCCCGTAGAAACAAACAAGGAGGAGGAAGACGAAAACGAATATAGTGAACCAGCATTCGAGATAAACAACGAACGAAAAGAAGAGGATGAAGAATATCGTGGAAACATAAACCAGCCCTATAATCCTCGTCTGGATCTGGAACATTATAAATTTCCAACTTTAGATCTTCTCAATTCCTATGGTGATCACGAACCTACCATCGACATGGAAGAGCAAAATGCCAACAAAAACCGTATCATTCAGGTACTACGCAGTTTTGGCATTGAGATCAGTTCTATTAAAGCAAGCGTAGGTCCGACTATCACTCTATATGAGATAACGCCAGCCGAGGGAGTACGTATTTCGAAAATACGTAACCTGGAAGACGACATAGCCCTTAGCCTTTCTGCCTTGGGAATTCGTATCATTGCTCCAATTCCAGGAAAAGGAACAATTGGTATCGAAGTGCCAAATGCTAATCCACGTATTGTGCCTATGAGTTCCATTCTGGCAAGCAAGAAATTTCAGGAAACAACATTCGATTTGCCTGTTGCTTTAGGTAAAACTATCACAAACGAGGTGTTTATGGTCGACCTTACTAAAGCCCCACACATGCTGGTAGCCGGTGCAACCGGACAAGGAAAATCTGTAGGACTAAACGCTATCGTTACATCGCTGCTTTACAAGAAGCACCCCAGTGAACTGAAGTTTGTTATCATCGACCCGAAAAAAGTAGAATTTGCTATCTATGCTCCAATCGAAAAACATTTTCTGGCCAAACTGCCCGATGCATCCGATGCTATCATCACCGATGTATCGAAAGTAGTACAGACTTTAAATTCACTCTGTGTTGAGATGGATACTCGTTACGACTTATTGCGAAAAGCTGGTTGCCGTAACATTAAAGAGTACAATGCCAAGTTTACCAGCCGACAGCTGAATCCGGAAAACGGACATCGTTTTATGCCTTACATCGTCATTATCATCGATGAGTTTGGTGATTTGATCATGACTGCCGGTAAAGAAGTTGAATTGCCTATTTGCCGAATTGCCCAGCTGGCACGTGCTGTAGGAATACATGCCATTATTGCGACACAGCGTCCTACGACTAATATTATTACCGGTACGATAAAGGCCAACTTCCCTGCCCGTGTAGCTTTCCGCGTTGCTTCTATGATGGACTCACGTACCATTCTCGACCGCCCGGGAGCACAGCAACTGATTGGAAAAGGTGACATGCTTTATTTACAGGGAAATGATCCTGTACGTGTACAATGTGCATTTGTCGATACCCCAGAAGTAGAGAAAATAGCCGAATACATCAGTCACCAGCAAGGATATCCTACAGCTTTCATCTTGCCCGAATATGTTGATGAAAATGCAGAAAGCAGTAGTGCAGCAGATGTTGACATGAACAGACTCGACCCGTTGTTTGAAGAAGCTGCCCGTCTGGTAATCTACCATCAGCAAGGTTCAACATCTCTGATCCAGCGTAAATTTTCTATCGGATATAACCGTGCTGGAAGAATTATGGACCAGCTGGAACGTGCTGGTATAGTAGGTCCGGCAAACGGCAGTAAGGCGCGTGACGTGCTTTGCATGGACGAAAACGATTTGGATATGCGTCTGAATAACTTAAAAAACCAATAACATGAAAATGAAACGATTTACCTTTTTTATACTAATGCTTGCAGCAACCGTACACACTGTGTTCGGACAACGTGAAGCTAAAGCTCAGGCCATATTGGACAAGACAGCAGCAGCCTACCAAAAAGCAGGAGGCATAGCCATCACTTTTGGAGGGACACAGCAAGGAACGCTATTATTGAAAGAATCTTGTTTCTACCTTGACTGTGCCGGCATAAAAAGCTGGTTCGATGGAAAAACACAGTGGAGCTATGCACAGCAAAACGATGAAGTAACACTGTCAACTCCCAGTCCTGAAGAAATACAAAGTGTCAATCCATATGCATTGATCACTTCATACAAAACAAAGTTCAATTACCGTTATATTGGCTCAAAAAACCGTAACGGAAAGCAAGGACAGGAAGTTCTTCTCACTCCACGTCAGACTGGAGATATCAAATCGATTACTCTCACAGTTTCGGCAGCGTACGAACCTTTGTATATCGGCATCAGTCTTTCCAATGGAGAAACTCAGGAGTTTAATATTACCTCATATCAAACAAACCGTAATTTGAGTATCTCCGATTTCCGTTTCGACAAGAAAAAATATCCAAATGCAGAAGTCATCGACCTGCGATAAACATTCACACTAGCATACAAAAAGCCCCGTCCGATCATTTCTGACGGGGCTTTTTGCATAAAATTTCCTCTTTTATAAGCCAGATTGATTATATAATAGCATTATGTACAAAAAAAAGAAGTATATTTGCTCAATTAAAATGAATATATAATTTTTAATTTACCAAACTTAATATGACAACAGAACATGTAAAATGCCTGATCATCGGATCAGGGCCAGCCGGATATACTGCGGCTATTTACACAAGTCGTGCCAATTTATCACCAGTTCTTTATGAGGGAATACAGCCAGGTGGACAGTTGACAATCACTACTGAAGTGGAAAACTTCCCCGGCTATCCGGAAGGAGTAACTGGTCCGGTTTTAATGGATGACTTGCGTAAGCAGGCAGAACGTTTCGGCGCTGATATCCGTAACGGTATAGTAACAAAGGCCGACTTAAGCCAGGCTCCTTACCATTTCATCATTGATGATGAAAAAGAAATAACAGCTGATACTGTTATCATTTCGACCGGAGCAACAGCCAAGTACCTTGGTCTGGAAGATGAAAAGAAATATGCTGGCATGGGTGTTAGCGCATGTGCTACTTGCGACGGATTCTTCTACCGTAAAAAAGTCGTTGCCGTAGTAGGTGGTGGCGATACAGCTTGCGAAGAAGCCATTTATCTGGCAGGCCTCGCCAGACAAGTATACCTGGTAGTCCGCAAACCATTCTTACGTGCCTCAAAGATTATGCAGGAACGCGTACTGAACCACCCAAACATTAAAGTTTTGTTTGAGCATAACGCTGTCGGCCTTTACGGAACAGATGGTGTAGAAGGTATGCACGTAGTAAAACGCCTGGGAGAAGCTGATGAAGAACGTTACGATGTAGCTATCGACGGATTCTTCCTTGCTATCGGACATCAGCCTAATTCAGCAATCTTCAAGCCATGGGTACAGACTGACGAAACAGGATATATCATAACTGAAGGTAATACTCCACGGACAGGAATCCCAGGTGTATTCGCTGCAGGCGACGTAGCCGACCCTCACTACCGTCAGGCAATTACAGCTGCCGGAAGTGGATGTAAAGCTGCTATTGAAGCAGAACGTTACCTTTCAGCCAACGGATTACTCTAAAAACAAATCACTAAACTATATTATTATGAGAAGTTTTATCAGAAAAACATTCGCCGCTATCATCTTGATAGGAGGAGCAGCCAGCGTTTGCGCACAGCAGATGCCCCCTCTCCCAACCGATCCGAATGTGCGTATCGGCAAGCTGGATAACGGACTGACTTATTACATTCGTCACAATGCACTTCCAGAGAAACAAGCCGACTTCTACATTGCACAAAAAGTAGGCTCTATTCTTGAAGAAGACAACCAGCGCGGTTTGGCACATTTTCTGGAACATATGTGTTTCAACGGAACAACAAACTTTCCGGGAAACAGCCTACGCGAATATCTCGAATCCATCGGAGTAAAATTCGGTGCGAACCTGAATGCCTATACTGCTATCGACGAAACAGTATACAATATAGCTAATGTTCCTGTTATTCGTGACGGTATCATCGATTCATGTCTGCTAATCCTGCACGACTGGGCAGACGACCTGACACTCGATCCTAAAGAAATTGACAAGGAACGTGGAGTCATACACGAAGAATGGCGTACACGTACAGGAGCTATGATGCGTATGTACGATACCATCTTCCCAAAAATGTTTGCAGGAAGCAAATATGCGTACCGTCTTCCTATCGGTTCAATGGATATTATAGACAATTTCCCGTATAAGGATTTGCGCGACTACTACGAAAAATGGTATCGTCCAGATTTGCAGGGTGTAATTGTAGTGGGTGATATCGACGTAGACCAGATTGAAGCCAAAATCAAGAAAATATTTGGTCCTATCAAGATGCCGAAAGACGCAGCCGAACGTAAATATTTCCCTGTGCCCGACAATAAGGAACCTATCATAGCCATTGCAAAGGATAAGGAACAGCAGGTAAACCAAGTATATGTTTACCATAAGCACGATCCATTCCCTGAAGACTTGAAGAATACAGTCGGTTATTTGATTTACAACTATATGACCAGTGCAGTATCAAACATGCTGAACACTCGTCTTCAAGAACTTACCCAAACCGCAACTCCTCCTTTTATCAATGCCGGAGTAGAAGATAACGACTTCGTCCTTGCTAAGACCAAAAAAGCATTTATGGGAGTTGCTATCTGCAAAGAGGGAGGTATAGAAACTGGTCTTGCTGCTTTAATGCGTGAAATAGAACGTGCACGTCAGTTTGGATTTACAGAAGGAGAATATACCCGAATGAAAGCAGACTATTTGCGCGCACTGGAAAACGTATATAACGAACGCAGTAAAATGAAAAGTGAACAGTTTGTCAGCCAATACGTATCCAACTTCATCAATGGAGATCCAATTCCAAGCATAGAAGACGAATACGCACTTATGACACAAATTGTTCCCAATATACCATTGGACAACGTAAACCAGCTGCTGAAATCATTGGTTACAGACAGTAATACAGTAGTCAGCCTGTTCTGCCCGGACAAACCAGGAGTAAAACTTCCTACAGAAGCCGATATCAAGAAAGTGCTTACTGATGTAAAAGCAGAAAAGCTGGAAGCATATGTCGACAAGGTTTCAAATGAACCTCTGATGAAAGAAACTCCTAAAGGAGGCAAAGTCATAAAAACAGAAAAAGGACCTTTCGAATCGACCATTCTTACTTTGAACAACGGTGTACGTGTTATCCTGAAGTCTACAAACTTCAAGGCAGACGAAATCAGAATGTCTTCATTCAGCCGCGGAGGAACATCTTTGTTTGATGAAAAAGATGCTCTCCAGTTCAAGCAAATCAATGAAGTTGCAGGCTTAGGTGGTTTGGGCAACTTCAGCATTGTCGACCTGCAGAAAGTTCTGTCGGGTAAGGTTGCATCAGCCTCAGCATCTGTAAACACACTGAGCGAAGCCGTTTCAGGAAAATGCTCTCCTAAAGATCTGGAAACTATGTTGCAGCTGACTTACCTCAGCTTTACAGCTCCACGTATGGATGCAGCAGCATTCGAATCATACAAGAGTCGTTTGAAAGCACAGCTTGCCAATATGGAAGTTAATCCGAACATTGCCCTGAGCGATTCTTTAAGAAAAGAATTGTATGGTGATAATCCTCGTGTTCTTCGTATCAAAGCTGATATGGTAGACCAGACCGATTACCAGAAAATTATGGATATGTACAAAGACCGCTTCAAGGATGCCAGCGACTTTACATTCATTTTCGTAGGTAATATCGATCAGGCAACAGCAACTCCTCTTATTGAGCAATATCTGGGTTCTCTTCCTTCAATCAACCGTAAGGAAGACTTCCGTGATGTAAATCTGGACATCCGTAAGGGTGAGCACAAGAACGTATTCCACAGAGAATTACAGACTCAGAAAGCTACTGTATGTATCATCAGAAGCGGTGAATGCGAATACACATTAAAGAACCAGCTGATGATGAGCATGCTTTCTCAATTGCTTACAATGGAATATACAGAAACCGTACGTGAGGACGAAGGAGCATCTTATGGTGTAGGTGTATCAGGCGATATCAGCTTATATCCGAAAGTAGAAGCCACTTTGCAGATTTCATTCGATACTAATCCGGAAAAGCGTGCTAAGATGAGCAGCTTGATAGACAAAGGTATCAATGATTTTATTGCCAATGGTCCGAAAGCAGAAAACCTGCAAAAGGTTAAAGAATACATGCTGAAGAACTACGAAGCTAACCAGAAAGAAAACGGTTACTGGATGAACATCCTGTATAGCTATTTCTGGGAAAATTCAGATATGGCAACCGGATATGCTGATACAGTAAACGGTATCACAGCAGCCGATCTCCAGCACTTTGCAAAAGATTTCTTCTCACAAAACAACCGCATCGAAGTAAGCATGACTTCAGGCGACACAAAGTAATAACTTAAACCTGAAGATTATGCTCTTCCTGGAAATACGCAGAAACCGGAAGCTCGCCGCCAGGCGAAGCCCGATGTTCGAAAAGAACCGTTTTGCCAAGGTTTTCATGTATTGCGGAATAGCATTTTGGGCAGCATACCTTCTTTTTATAGGGGTAATGCTGCCCTTTGCTTTTCAAGAAAGTTTTCCCGGCATGGAACCTTACCACATCCTCAATCAGGGATTAGTCATCATTCTGGCTATTGACTTTCTGATACGCTTTATGCTTCCTTCTTCCATACAAGAAATCAAGCCATATCTCTTGCTGCCTGTTCCCAAAAGGAAAGTCATATTCACTTTTCTTCTGGATAAACTTTGGCATCCGTTTAATTTCTTCTGGCTATTCCTGTTTATCCCTTTCGCCCTGATTACCATTACACGCTTTTATGGGATAACGGGAGTTATTGGATATACGGTAGGTATCTGGCTGCTGATGGTAATGAACGGTTACTGGAGCACACTGATATGTACATTAAAACGAGAAAAATTTATCTATTTTCTCGGAAGCATACTCTTTTACGGAATACTGGCCTTACTGGAATTCTTGCCTGAAACAGGCTGGATAAGTACACTCACCATGAATTGGGGAGAAGGTTTCATACTTTGGAATCCGTTGTCTTTCGGTGGAGCAATTGTACTTATCTGCCTGCTCCTATTCATCAATTACATTGTGCAGTTACATTTTCTTTATAAAGAGCTGTCACATACAGAAGATACCAAGATCAAGCATATCAGCAGCTATAAGTTTCTCGACCGCTACGGAAATGTTGGAGAATATATGCGTCTGGAGCTGAAAATGTTTTTCCGCAATAAAGCCCCCCGCAGCCAGTTCTGGGGATTTATCTTCATCATGTGCATGTTTGCGATAGCACTTGCCAGCGACGTTTATGGCGACAGCTACATGAACAATTTCATTTGTCTGTATTGCTATTGCATATTAGGACTGATGACACTAAACCGCATCATGACGTTCGAAGGAAACTATATCGACGGATTGATGGTGCGGAAAGAGAGCCTTTACAATATGCTCCGCGCCAAATATTACCTGCAATGTATCTTTCTGGTCATCCCTTTCCTGTTCAGCCTTATCCCGGTCTGCATGGGTACAATTCCTCTGCTTATGTCAATAGCTTATCTATGTTTTACAATGGGAACCATATTTGCCATGATGATGCAAATGGCAGTCTACAACAACAAGACTGCACCTCTCAACACCAATACCATAGGTAAGCAGCAAGGCAACAACATGTACCAGTCGCTTATCGTGATATGTGCTTTCAGTCTTCCGTTGCTGATAAACAAAGCTCTCACCCTATTCCTCGACGAAACAACCGCCTACATAATACTTATCATATTAGGATTGTCGGGCTTTGTCACACACCGTTACTGGATACACAATATCTATGTCCGGCTGATGAAACGGAAATACCAGAACATGGAAGGATTCAGAAACACCCGTTAATACGAAAACAAAACCATGGATATAACAATAGACCAACTTAAAAAAGTATATGGAACAAAAGTGGCACTCGATATAGACCACTATACCATCCGTCATGGAGAAATAATAGGACTTGTCGGAAACAACGGTGCAGGCAAAACCACCCTGTTCCGTCTCATGCTCGATCTGCTGAAAGCAGACAACGGCTTTGTCCGGATAGGAGAAACAGAAGTCAGCAGCAGTGAAGCCTGGAAAGAAACAACAGGAGCTTATCTGGATGAAAGCTTTCTGATAGACTACCTTACTCCCGAAGAATATTTCTATTTCGTAGGACGCATGTGCAACCTCAACCGCCAGACAGTGGACGAACGTCTGGCAGTCTACGAACGTTTCATGAACGGTGAAATACTGGGACAGAAAAAACTGATCCGCAATCTGTCAGCCGGTAACAAGCAAAAAATCGGAATTCTAGCCGCACTGCTCAACCAGCCGGAACTGATTATTCTGGACGAACCATTCAATTTTCTCGATCCCAGTTCACAGTCGGCATTGAAACAACTCCTGGTAGCCTATAACCAGTCAACCGGAGCAACCATTCTTGTATCCAGCCATAACCTGAATCATACAACAGACATCAGCACCCGCATAGCTCTGCTGGAACACGGTAAGCTGATACGTGACTTAGATAACAGCGACGGCAGCGCAGGAAATGAACTGGAAACCTATTTCGCCGTATAAAGACCTATTTCGCGGCATAAATTCAAAAGCGCAACAAGGCAACCTCTCCCCAACGCCTGTTGCGCTTTTATCATTAAATCCCGTTAAAATAACTACCGGCAACCTTTTAAATAAATAAAAAATAACAGTACAGTTATTCCAAAACCACCCCATTTACTCCGATTATTGTATATTTGTCCAAATGTCAATAAACAAATACATGCACCAAACCAGATACACCATACGTCTTATCTGCTTAATCGGCATCTTGGGCACCCTCCTTTTCTCCTCATGCGGAACACGTGCCCCACGTTACGATTACCGCGAGCTGGCACAAGCCGCTATCCGACTTGACATGGACATAGCCATGGAAGACAATCACCGTCTGTATATAGAATCTTCCCGCTGGATAGGAGTCCCCTACCGTACCGGAGGAAATACCATGAGAGGAGTGGACTGTTCGGGGCTGACATACAACATTTACAAGAAAGTCTACCACAAGCATCTGAAACGCAACTCCGACGACCAGCGAAAAGAGAACTGCCGGAAAGTAAGCAAAGGCAAGCTTCAGGAAGGCGACCTTGTATTCTTTCATAACGGAAAGAACAAACGTACAGCCACCCATGTAGGCATCTATCTGAAAGATAACCGTTTCATCCATGCCAGTACCAGCCGGGGTGTCATCGTCAGCCGTCTGGACGAGCCCTATTACCGCAGAGTATGGATGCAAGGCGGACGAGTAAAAGGTTTATAAAGCAATAGTTATGCCATCTGCCAGACACATAGCAACATATTTGGGGTTACTGTTTCTCACGGTCGAAGCTGTTCCTCTCGCTGCACAGACAGAAAAAGAGGAAGAAGAAATCAAACTGAACGAAGACGTTATCAAAATGATACAGTTCGACTTCGCCCCCAAAGAAAATCCATACAAACCTTTAAACTCTTCGTTAGACAAGAAATGGATGCAGTTTAAAGAAGATCTTTCCATGCCACGCAGCATGATAGATTCTACCCGAGTAAAAAAAATAAAAGGATACATCCGTGCCGAACCTTACACCATCTGGACTAAGTTCGGGGAAAATCCCGTATACGATGTTATGCCCACCATCGAAAAAAAATGGACCATACAGTGGAAACTGAATCCTTTCCGCCAATACCGTGGAGAATATGGCAGAGAAATAAAACCAGTTCCGGGAGAAACCTACCTGTACGTAACTTCTCCCGCAGGTCCCGGTGCCAGCATATCTCTCGACTTCGACAAGTTACTGTTCGAGAGCCTGACCAAACGTGGACGTGCCATTAAGCATAACCGCACCCATGCTACGGCATGGAAAAAATATGCCAGTTACATCCCCACCAAGCAAGACCATGCCGGCCTTGAAAAATATATCACAAAACAAACAGAGAAAACGTCAACTGACAGCATACAGTCTGGCAATGACGAACCCATTCTTTTGTACGATGATTATATCTATCCAGACAATGATTCTCTGAAACTGGAAGCTCCCGAACTGACTCCAGCCTTTCAGCCAGTACCGCTGTTACCCATCTACTCGGCTCAGCCCGATTCCGTAAAACAGCAAACAGCAGAGAAAAAGAAAGAAAAGCAGGAGAAAAAAACAAAAGCCAAGGCTTCACAACCCGAAGCTATCCCCGACTACCAGCGTTACATCAGGCAACGCGCAGCCGAAGACTCCATCCGCCGGCATGAATTTCTAAGAAGAGACAAGAGTAACCGTAATGCATACGATGTAGAGATTCAAACGCGGCGTCTGCGTGAGCAACAGAATTAAAACCCCAAGTAGTAAAAAACAAAAAGGTGCGCCATAAACTCAGTCATGACGCACCTTGACAATCAAAGGAAAATATTATTTCTTAAATACAAAATACACGGCCAATATCAGACATACAAAAGCTGCCAGATGATTCCATTTCAGCTCCATTTTAAAGGCAATCATAGAAAAAATAGTAAATACAGCAAGCGTTATTACCTCCTGAATCACCTTCAGCTGCATGATATCAAACGGACCGCCACTGTCTTTAAATCCCAAACGATTGGCAGGAACCTGCAAACAATATTCAAAAAAAGCAATCGCCCAGCTGAAAGCGATTACTCCAATCAGCGGCAATGCAGCAAACCAGCTAAACTCTTCACGCATTTTCAAGTGTCCATACCATGCAAATGTCATAAAGACATTCGAAAACACCAGCAATACAATCGAATATATTCCTTGTGAAACCATTTTTTAAAGCATTTTTAAAATCGGCTGCAAAGATAATCTTTCCCAATGAAAAATAATGAAATTTCAGCAGGATATTTATTTCTATTCATTTCCTGGTCACGCTTAGCGAATATCCATCCGTATAAGCGTGACCTTCATTATCTGTAATTATTATTTCTTATATCGAGCGTAACATCCATATATGTCCGCTTCCCCTCAATATAATCGGCATACAAAGTTTCAGCATCCTTTCCCTTCAAGACACGACACTTGCCACACGATTCACAATCGTGCAAACATTTCCATGCATCAATCACAAACACCCGTCGTTCTTCTTTGGTAGATTCTTCAATTTTGGGAGGTATCATAACTTATATCTTTTATTTTTAACGGCTGCCATAAAGCATAGATGCAAATATATCATTTTTATCCAAACAAAGCCGACAGGTCAATGCTGAAATCCAATCCTCTGCCGGGTTGAAGTACCAATACGCTCATTGCGACAAAGCTCAGCAAGCAACAGGAGATCGATCGTATCCTGTCCCGACAAAATAGCATTTACCATATATTTACGACTAATATTTTCTATTTCACCACCCGACAAATCAAACTGAGAAGCAAGCGTACAAGCATCCCTTTCTGCCAGAGCAGGAAACATGGCCTGCCAAATCTGAGCACGAGCTTCCACCGTCGGACGATTAAACTCTACCTTATATAAGAAACGCCGTTCGAAAGCCTTGTCAAGATTTGTTGTAAGGTTAGTCGTAGCAATCATTATACCCTCCAATGCTTCCATTTCCTGAAGAATAATATTCTGTATAGAGTTCTCCATCTTATCTACCGCCCGGGTAGCCCCTTCCATCCGGACACCAAGAATAGCATCCGCCTCGTTGAAAAGCAAAATCGGAGCTAAAGACGTACTCTTACAGATATTACGATATTTGTCAAAAACTTTTTTCATATTCTGTTCACTCTCACCTACCCAGCAACTCTTGATTTTATCAACATCCACCCGCAGAATATCACGCCCCGTTGCACGCGCCACCTGATACACTGTTTCCGTCTTTCCCGTACCAGGCGAACCATAAAAAAGACAACAGAACCCGGCCCTCATCCCTACATTCCGCAAACGGGACTGCACTTCACTGAAACGTTCTGCCGAAAGTATGGATGAAAGTTCCATAACCTGCTTTTTCTCAGAAACATTATAAACCAGCTTCTTTTCAGGAAACGAATCCCATTTTATCAGATCGCAATCAGACTTAGCATTAACAGTCAGGTTCAACTCCGAAAGCAGATCCGTCTTGGCATATTCTGTCAATCTAAAACAATCCGAACGTGCCATTCCGTCCTCATTTACGTTTTCAATCAACTTACAGTAAAAGAGTTCCGATGTCCGGCTTCGTAACTCATTTTTACACCAATTAGGAATTTTGTCATTATCATACAAGTTATTTATATCAGAAAAGTTAATGCGGTCATCATTGTTTTCTACAAACAAATGGGCCATATAAATAAACAGCAACCTATTTTCATTAACCAGCCCAAACCTTTTCAATGTCCTAGCAAAATGAGAATCCCGGATATCCCCAAGATACTCCTCTGTTTCTTCAAGGAGCGCTTCATGCGTCAGTTCATCATTATTCATATATTCCATAAGCTCATTGAAGCGGTCGAAAAAACTCTGAAGACCAGTTATCGGTTCTACAACATGTACATAAGGCTGGTTCTTTTTCAAGGCTTTCAATACGTCAACCGGCACACGATAGGTAAGTCTATTATAAGAGTGTGAAGCCCGCAAATAATACTTATCTACCAGCACATCAATCTCCGACGAAAGTCGCAGTATCTTAGTAGTACGGCATCCCGTATAAGCTGCTATGTCTGACATACGAATGGAGCTATCCTCACTCTGATCGACGAAGAGTGCCAGCAGCACAGTCTGCATCGACGACAATTTCAGCTTGCGTGCAGCATATTTTATATGGACCGATGCATTTTCAAAGAAATCTGCATCCAGACTGGAATCTTTTGCCAGCTCAACAATATATTCGAATGCTTCCAATATACTTCTGGCACGAGTCTTCGGAATATTCGGCAACACTTCCTTCTGCTGTATCTCATCCAGCAAAATATCTTCATTATCGAAAAGCTGTCTCATCTTTTATACCTGTTTAAGTTTACACCACAAAAGTATGGAAACGATGTACCATTTATCGGTACAAGTTTCCAAGAATTTGCTAACTTTACGGCAACTAACAAAAAAGAATATGACACAACTGCAAAAATACATCTGGCTTATTGATACCATCCGCCGAGCCGGAAAAATCTCTCTCGAAGAAATCTCCAGCCGCTGGGAACGCAACAAAGATCTGAGCGACTACAAACCATTGAGCCGCACCACCTTCAACCGCTGGAAAGATGCCATATTCTCACAGTTCGGAATAATCATCTCCTGTCAACGGTCGGGAGGTTACCTCTATTACATCGAAAATCCAGAAGATATAGACGAGGACGAACTGAAAAAATGGATGCTCGACTCCTTTGCCATAAGCAACCTTATCGGCGAAAACCTTTCACTGAAAGACAGAATTATTGTGAACCAGATTCCGTCGGCCCAGAGTCATCTTGCCACATTGCTTGAAGCCATGCAAGGGAATCGTGTTGTACTAATAACTTATTGCGGATTCAACAAGAAAAGAAGCTATACATTCCCAGTTGAACCATATTGTGTAAAACTTTTCGAAAACCGCTGGTATCTGCTGGCCCATAATGTTTCATACGACAAAATCAGAATCTACGGACTCGACCGGATAGAAAGTCTGGAACTGACAGACAACACATTCAAGCTTCCGAAAGATTTTTCCGCATCCGGATTCTTCTCAACTTACTATGGCATTGTTACCAGCAATGACATAAAACCGGAACGTATCATCATCAGAGCATACCACGACCATATTCCTTATATGAAATCACTCCCCCTGCATGCCAGTCAACGACTGCTGGAAGAGCACGATGAGTATGCCGATTTTGAAGTCTATCTTGCTCCTACCTACGATTTCATCATGCGACTGCTTCATACAGGTGCAATGATTGAAGTTATATCCCCGGCTTCTCTCCGACAGACAATGAAAGAATGGATATCAGATATGTATGAACTGTATAAAAATGATTAACTGTTTCCTCAACAGCAACTATCTACATAAAAACACAGTCGACAGATTCACAATACCTACACCAAGTAACACAATTCAGCCCTCCACCATCTTTTACAAGAGAAGCTATATTTATTTGCTCAACAATACAATTCGGATAATATAATTTAATCTGAGATAGCGCCTGCTCATCCTCCTCTATATTAAAAAAAGGCAATACAATTAAATTCCCGACTGTCAAGAAATTGATATATGCCCAGCTACGAGAGTCCTTCTTTTCCACATTATAGGATAACATTTCAATTTCAAACTTTTTAGATAACCTTTTCACTACCTCCTTACTATATTCCTTATCATAGTCCTGATAATTAGTCATCAGCACTGTTGTATCAGACAGTGGCTTGACAATTCCATCCGAATGACCATAAATTTCATATTTATCCCACGGAATAAATACCACTTCGCACTCAAGATGGTTTTGTATTTTCCTTTTTAACCATTTTGAAGATACACCCGAATTCTCATAAAAAACCTTCTCAGTCATAATTGCTTTATCACCAATCTTAACGACATTACCACCATCAATAACCAAAGAAGATTTCTTTACATTAATACCCATATATTTACTCACTTCTATTGAATCTGTAATATATTTACTATCACAAGACTTTTTAAGTAAATAATCTGGTCTATATGTATAGCATAAATATCTGTCTGCATCCAATTGCAGAGGCATATAATCCCGACACCATACATCCTTTGTTGCAGGTATTATACCATAAGCAATACGATGCTTCTTGAATATCTTTATTAAAGCCGTATATACTTCATTATAATCTCTTTCAAGCCATACTGACATATATACGGCATTTGACTTATAATCAGGAATCATACCAATTTTATTTCACTTTAAAATTCCACTTCCTAAGACATTGTCTATACATCTTGTTAGCAGTTGCATCTCCGTCTCCTTCAGAAGCCAGTACCTTTACCACCATATTCCTTTCATCTCTTTTGAATTGAGGCACATTGACTCTCACTTCTGACTCCTCTTCCAACTCAACAAGATTTTCACCATCAACCCATTGTATGCTGAATCCATCAAAAACAGAGAACTGCGAATAAAGTGCATCATATAAATATGTCGGCTTCGTCACAATATTTCCTCTACGATTTCTCTTTAGTTCCAGATAGTCCATACAATAGTTATCCTCTAACTTTTTACTATCATCCATACGAAATTCCCTGATTAATGCTGACATTCGTATAGCATCCTGAGGATTATCTCCTTTCTCAAATGTCATATCAATGCCCGACACATGATTATGCAGTATTCCCAATGGGAAAAGAGATTTATCCATCTTACCATCATCATTATTTCGATGATAGACAATATAATCTTTGATTTTGTCACCCCTATCACCCTCTTCATGATAATATATTTCAACACATGTAGGATGAACTTTCACACAAGAATCACTCTGATTTTTCTGTACCAAGAAATAGCCACTTAAGATTTGCTGCGCTACATTTCTAAATATCTCCACTATTTTATTTTCTTTATCAACTCCTTTCAAATCACCAATCTGTGCATGCAAATCCAACGTTTTAATTTCTTCTTTTAAATTCATATTCTTATATAATTAATATATTAATTATCAACATATTACATACAACAAAGGTATAATATCTTTCTATATAAACAAATACATTGCACAATATTTTTCATTCTCTTAAAATTCTCCCACTGACAATTTTACAAACAACTCTTCAGACAGTTATCCTTTCTCAACGATATGTGTGATATGCCCACTCATATTTGGAAAAATAACCTCTTCTGCAGCAAACATGAGGAAGTGGTTAATATGTCAGTATTCTGCTTCTTGCTTCCTGCCTGTAAAGCACATGACGTAAACCTAAGAAATTATCTGAATGATGTCATTGCCTGAATGCCCTATTCAAAAAGGCTGTTCATGAGGAACTACTTCCACATAAATTGAAGCTGCAACATCCGGAAAGAGTATTGACAAAATAGCGACTGCAACTATTAGGTTCATAGTGACAGTCGCTATTGTTGTATATAAAGATTTGATACCTGTAGTTTACCGAATGCTTACGATCAACACCTCTTACAACCAAGATTCAACCAAAACAGGATCTGTACTTCGTGGTATATCGCTAGGATTTACATATTATCAACCACTATGAGTAGCAGCATTTATGAGTATTTACTCCACTGTATTATCTCTGTTAAAAACATAAATACATCATATTTTTGTTTATATTTATTTGATTAGGCTACTTATATGATATGCTATTCAAACACTAGGCTTATTCACATAAGATATGTGATTAGACTAAACATAAATATCAGAGCTCTGATGTCTTCGATGCATTCATAATTGCACTATATGTAGTATATCTTTGATTATATGTAAAAGCACAAGGTTTTCCATTCTTATCAACTGTATCATTTTTAATTTCAGGGTTAAAAGTATGAAGATGTTTTAATTTAAAGAACTTTCGAGGCTTATGATTATAATTAGGCTCTTTTTCTTCTAGATACTTCTGTCCAACCAAATTCTCTGTTAAACAAGTAGATTCAATTATATCTTCTATCTCAAAAATATTCTGTATTCTATTCTTGTGATAAAATGCAATATACTTTGCTGGAAGAAAATACCGACCTTCTTGACATGCATAAAAATGATATTTAAGAGCGACATCTTCTCCCCACGCTCCTCCAACTATAATTACTCTTTGATCTTTATCAAGCATTTCTATTGAGGATAAAGCACCATGGTTTGATAATCTACCTTTATTCCCAAATACAATATGATCAACATAAATACAAAATTGATCAATAAGAAACTTAACTAAATTATCTGATGTTTCATAACCTCTGAGTTTCTCAACAATTTTTTGCCAGTTAATCCAAATTATCTCTGAAGCTGCTTCAAGTTCTTGAGGTTTTCTTTCATCAGGAGTAATATATACAACCCATTGAGCATCATTGGGGCTAGAGAGTTTTTTATTAGCCTCCAGTTGTTTTTTACCATGAACAGAATTAAATGCATCTAAAAAAATTTTACTTTCTATAAATATTTTATATTTACAATCACAAGATACAACTCCGTCAGGCCTAGATTCATCTTCTACAACTTGAGGAGACACATTTATTTCATTAGATGGCAAATCAATATCCTCAAAAAGACTACAAACAATGTTATGGCCACCATAATGTAGTACTTGTAAAAGAGCTGCAGTTACTTTATCTTCTGATTTTTTATATTCACTAAATATCGACTGTTCCGAAATTTTCTTAACCATTTTACCTCAATTTTTAATCAAATATTATTAAGCTACTCTTTATGACATTGTATATCGTATCAAACTTTACATAATTCAGTTTTTAATTAAAGTCGACAAATTTCGATATACACTTGTAATATAACAATGATGTTATATAGTCTTTAAAATTTTCCTGACTTACAGGACCTCGTATGATATTACAGACCTCAAACAAGAAATTGTATAAATCTTGTGCTCCTATAAGTTCTTTTTTTATTGTTTTCTTTGCCATTTAGTCATTCATTGATTTTATAAAGTCTTTACCTTTCTCTGTCATGCCTGTCTTTAACGATCCTTGATATTCTACCAAACCTAAAGGCTCTGATGAGAGTTGCTTGAGAATTCTCTCCAAAGTTGCCTTGGAAATATCAATGTTATCCAATAATAATTTACGCTTTATGAAAGGAGTCCTTGATATTGCCAATAACACCAATCGGGCATTATTATTTCAAGCATCATTTATAGCCTCATTTAATGGCTTATTTAATGGCTCAAATCCTCGTCAATCATCTTATCTTTCTTCTCCCCCACCAACTTCTTCACCACCTCCACATCCGCCGGAAGCCAGTCTACAGAACCCAGTTCCTCCCGATTCAGCCAAGCTGCATTTTCATGCTCCTTCAGCACCAGATGACCGGAACGGACAGAGCACAGAAAGCAGTGCATTGTGAGGTGGAAAGCTGGATAATCACATTCTACTGTAGTGAGGAAGGTATCGACACTGATTTCCGTATCCAGTTCTTCACGTATCTCGCGCTTCAAGGCTTCCTCCCGGCTCTCGCCTGCTTCTATCTTTCCGCCGGGAAACTCCCAGTAGTCCTTAAACTCACCATAGCCGCGCTGGGTGGCAAAATACTTCCCTTCACGACAAATTATTGCTGCTACAACTTCTATCTGCTTCATCCCAATATGTAAACTATTTTTCCCTTCAAAATTCAATACTATCTCCTTCCCTGCTGATGCACCAGAAAGGAATGTTTTTGGCATCTGTAAACTCTTTCATACGCCAGGCTGACTCGAATCCGCTTGCCACAAAGTGCATGGGAACGAGCAGTCCTACCTGAAACGTGTCGATAAACTGACGGGCGCCACGGGTATATCCGTTACCGATACGGCCGTCTACCGGAAACATTACCACGCTGAAACTGTCCGTTATTTTCCGGATGTCTTTCAGTTCTCCCAAAAAGCGTTTTTCTTCTTTCTCGGGATTGACATCGATACCGAATTCGGCACTATAGACCAGCCCGCCCCGATAATCATCGGTCAGGAAACGGGCATACCAGTTATTCAGGTCGCCTGCATGGAAGATACGCCTGCCATCAGTTTCCACTATCCACGACACACCGCTGTCGTTGCTTCCAGTTGCCGCCACGCGAATCAGTCCGTCGCTCCATGTACCTCCTTTAGCAAGCCAGACATCGGCTTCTTCTTTCTGTGCCCGGCGATGTTTCAGGATATCTTTCGAGAGGATATAAATGATGTCGGACCTCGTTTGCCGCCACGAAAAGATTTCCCGGTTGAAATGGTCTTCGTGAAAATGACTGGAGAACACGTACACCGGCTTCTCAGTTTTTAGCAGCTGAGGTACAATGCCCTCCGGGTCCATCCAGTAGTCAAATATCAGGATGCACCGATCTGTTTCGATGGCAAAGCCACTGTGAAAAATATATGTAAGTCTCATTTTTTTACTATTGTATATCGAAATAATGCAAGGTTTATATCATCCTTGACTGAATAAGTGCGAATATAGTAATTTTCTCTCGATTCCGCCTCTGTGAAACAAAAGCAAACAGTCTTAAAAAAACGCTTAAAAGAGCAAGGGGAAAGCTAAAACCTGTTACAACAAACCAATATTATTTTTAACTTTAAAGCAGTTTATACAAACAGACATAGGCAAGAACAAATAGGACACAAAAAATGAAAAAAGGAATATTATTACTTGCTTTCCTGCTGGCTATATGCTGCGGAAGCGGACTATATGCCCAAAATGTATCGTGTAAAAGTTATTTTGAGGTAGTAGAGACAAACGATGAAAATCACCGGCTGGACGAAGTTGCAATTTATCCGCCCGTATTCGGAACGTTGCCTGAGGGAAAAAGACTGAAAATAAAAGTCTGCAACAACGACGAAAAGAAACTCAAAAAAGCATTTTTTTATGTATATTACAAAAACAAGAGGGTAAGCAAGCTCCTCCTTCCTGACTTGAAAAAGGGTGAAACGTACGAATTTTGTGTAAATATTCACTCGAAAATGACCAGGAAAGACAGACAGGAATTACTCTTTAAAATAAGAAGAGGAAAAACGTATATAAGTTACCGGATAGCTCAGCCTCACAACAAGAAAGGATATTGATAAAAATATTTGCGTACACTTTCTGTCAGACAGCTATAATTTATATCATCCATATCAATTTACTTTTTGTCAAAATGACATTTCTGCCTTTTGAGAATCTCTTTTTCGGTTACTCCCCGGGGTGCTGGAATTTATTTCTGATTCTCATAAGGCAGATTTTTTTCAGAAAGCAAGCAAGCAGCTAAACTGGCAGATGTATTTTCCCGATAGTGCCTCAGCAGATTGCTTTCAAAGAGAATGGAGCTATAAAAACTGACTTTCTGCCAAAAGGAAAACAGTGATTGAATGTCTTTAAGAGATAAAAAAGGTCTTTCCGGAGTATCCATATAGGATACTTTTCGCCGCAATATGGGAATAGAGGAAAAACATCAGGAAGTTTTTATTTTTTTCCGGCATCTTTTCATTAATCTTTCAGCATGTTTTCGCTGTTTTTTCACCGTCTTTCTTTGCCTCATTTACTGCCATAAAGCATCTTTCAAGAGTGAAAAACGAATAAAAATCTCCTTATATTACTGACGGAAGGGGAATTTTCTTCGGATTGCCTGTTGAATAAATAGAAGGAATACTTACAAAAAGAAAGTAAAATATCGGAATCACAAAACAGCACTCTCTACGAAAGCCACAAAATCACCAGCCATATCAATAGAGAAATCACAGCTACAATGGTAATAAATATTAACTTTCCCCGGAAATAACTCTTTTGTTCCCACGCAGTCCGTACTTCTGTTTCGGCCTGAATCTGTTCTAGTTTTTCGGGTGAAATATCGGACGAACGACGCTTGCTGGTAAGTCCCAGCAAACGACCATGAGTTTCGCTCATACGTTTTTTGCCGACTTTTCGCAGTTCGCGGTTTTCCTTATCGCGCTGCATCATATCGTTTATACATCCTAAAGTTCCCATAGCAGCATACATTTAACCAACTGCCTGAAGATAAGGATTTTTCTCTTCATTCACAAGAAAAGAACGATAAAGGTGTATATCTGTTTTCAGTGTATCTTTTTCAGAATGTTCTTTCTGGCAACTCTCAAGGCGGGAGTTAACGGGGAGGTATCGTCCAGCATTTCGAGTGCGGAACTGAATTCTGCCAGAAGCTCGGGATATAATCTGCATAGAAGATAGGAAAGCTTCATGCTTAGCGCCCGGACTCCTACAGAGCTTCCGGAAGATATCATCTGGTTCATGCAGAAATCGAGAAAGTCGGTACGGAGATTGTCTTCACATAATGGCTGGGCTGCAAGCAGCGTAAGCAGTAACCGGCGCTTTGTTTCGCTGGATGTACTCATGGCTTCTTGCATCAGTTCGTCGCATTTGGGGTATAACCAGCCTTGATGGGCTGCATCGAGATGAGTGAACAGCCAGGCTGCATTATCAGCAACTCTTTTCTCGCTGTCGAAGAGCAGAGTGTAAAGCTGTTCGAGTAAGGAATGATCTTCGCAGCACTGGATAACATGACACAACTCATGAATGTCGTTTTCGTGGATTCGCCCAAGAAGTCTGTTGCGAAGATTATGGGAGTTGTCAGTCTCTGCCATATCTACATGCATTTTTTAATTGCTTTCCGGCAACGGTTCAGCACTTTCTCTCCTGCCGGATGCTGTCTGGTTCCACCAAGTTCAATAGCCGATACGACTTTGAAACCGCTCCATTTTAAGATCTCACGCATAGCTTTTATTGCGCCACGGCTTTGCCCAAACAGGATATTAAAAGGGAAAGGTGTAGTGCTTGTACTTATCAATATGGCTTTTTTGCCTTTATGAAGCGGCAGAGGCAGCCCACGGGTATCTTCTCCTATCATGCCGTATACGATACGATCGAAGATGATTTTCAACTGCCCGGGCATATTTCCCCAATAGCAGGGTGCTCCTACAACCAGCACATCGCAGCTTTTTATAGCAGCAAGTACGCACTGTGCATCGTCTTCGGGCAATACACAATGGTGGGTTTCACGGCAGGTCATACAGCCGGTACAGGGTTTTACCTGCAATCGGGAAACTAAGATGGTAGTGACTTCTGCTCCTCTTTGTTCTGCTTCCTCGCGAATGGCATCCAGCATGGCAGAGATATTTCCGTGAATACGCGGGCTTCCGTTGATAATCAAAATGTTCATGAGAAGTGGAGATGTATTTATAATTGCAGATTGCTGTGTATTATGCTTTCATGGCACGCAATGCCTTGCATAACTGATCGGGGCAGGAAGTAGATTTGTTGCCGCAATGGATTCCTTCCAACCGGCTGATTACATCGTCTACTTTCATTCCTTTGACAAGAGAACTGATTCCTTTCAGATTTCCGTTGCAGCCTCCTGTGAAATGTACGTCTGTGATGATGTCATTTTCTACCTCTATCTCGATATTACTGCTGCATGTACCTTGTGTTCTGTAATTTATTTTCATGATGTTGAAGTTTTTGCTGCTATAAAAAAACATTCCGGACAAAGCCGGGCATTCTTATAATGGCTGTTCTCACTGCCTGCTCTGCCGCTTTATCCGGAATGAAATGATGGGTAATATTATTCTTCTACCTCTTCAGGTTTCATGTTTGTATATACAGTCTGAACGTCATCAAACTCTTCCAGACGTTCTATCATCTTGTCGATGGTTTCACGCTGTTCAGGAGTTACATCCTTCAAGTCGTTAGGAATGTATGTAAAGTCACCACCTACATCTTCGAAACCACATTCTTCCAGATGCTTCTGAATTGCTGCGTAGCTCTTCGGATCACCATAGATAGTAATTGTACCTTCTTCCGGATCTTCATCGAATTCGTCTTCTACGTTGTAGTCAATCAGATCGAGAATCAGTTCTTCCATGTCTACACCATCTTTCTTCTTGAATGTGAAGACACATTTGTGATCGAACAAGAAAGCCAAAGAACCAGTTGTTCCCAAGTTTCCGCCAAACTTGTTGAATACAGAACGTACATCGGCAACGGTACGTGTTGTATTGTCTGTCAGTGTATCAACAAATACAGCAACTCCGTGAGGACCGTATCCTTCGTATGTCATTCCTTTGTATTCGCTCTGGTCTTTACCCATTGCGTTCTTGATTGCGCGTTCGATATTATCCTTCGGCATGTTTTCGCGCTTACAAGTTGCGATAACTGAACGTAATGCCGGGTTGTTTTCCGGTTCCGGACCGCCAGCTTTTACAGCAATAGCAATTTGTTTACCCAGTCTTGTAAATGTTTTGGCCATGTGACCCCATCTTTTCAGCTTAGTAGCTTTTCTATATTCAAACGCTCTTCCCATTGGATTTATGTTTTAATATGTTTTTTATAATTGTTGTTTTCTTAATTATCTCAGTTTGGCATCCAACTTGTTCTGCAAGTTAGCAATCAGCTTCTGCATTACCTTGTCGATCTGCTTGTCGTTCAGTGTAGCATTTTCATCCTGAAGCATGAAGCTTACCGCATAACTCTTCTTGCCGGCTTCCAGATTCTTACCTTCGTAAACGTCGAACAGTTCTACGCTCTTCAGTAATTTCTTATCTGTTTCGTAAGCTATCTTTTCGATTTCGGCAAATTGTACCTTCTTGTCGATCAGCAAAGCAAGGTCACGTTTTACTGCCGGGAATTTAGAAATTTCTTTATAAGCTACTGTATTGTTCTTGATAGCTTTCATCAGTTCTTTCCAGTTCAGGTCAGCATAATAAACTTCGTTGTCGATATCGAAGGCTTTTTGTATTTTCTTATGCAGCACACCGAAAGTTGCCAGCAATTTACCTCCACGTGTATGTACTGATATAGCTACAGAATAAATATCGTCGGTCAGGTTTCCGAATACCAGTCCACCGAAGTTTACTCCCAGACGACGGAAGATATTCAATACGTATGCTTTCAACTCGTATACAGAAGTGTTTTCATCAGGATGTGCCCAAGAGTTGCTTACACGCTTACCGGTAATCCACAAGCCTAAATGCAGTTCTTCTGAATAAGCAGCAAGAACTTTTTCCGGATTCTTCTTTTCAGCATTGAAGTGATAGCAGTTACCGAATTCGAAGAACTTCAGGTCAGCATTCTTACGGTTGGCGTTGTGCTGGATACTTTCCAAACCACCGAACAACAGTGTAGCACGCATTACGTTAAGGTCGTTGCTCAATGGATTCATCAACTGTACCAGATTTTCAGGCTTGTAAGTTTCCAGACCTTCGTAGTAAGTAGCAGCAGTAAGAGAGTTGTTCATTATTTCATTGAATCCACAACCAACCAGCTGTTCTGAAACAAGATTCTGAAGTTTTACAGACTTGTCTACATCGCCTTTTACGCTTAAGCTTGACTTCACAGATGTAGGTATTTCTACATTGTTGTAGCCATAGATACGAAGAATGTCTTCTACTACATCGCACGGACGCTGAACATCTACACGATATGCCGGTACCAGCAATGACAGTCCTTCGGGTGTTTCACCAGTGATCTTCATTTCGAGGCTGGTTACAATGCTCTTAATTGTTTCTGCCGGAATAACTTTTCCGATTAAAGCGTTAGTATATTCATAAGAAAGCTCTACCGGGAAGTCTGCTATAGGTGCAGGATAGTTGTCTTTTATTTCGGATGCAATCTCACCGCCGGCAAGTTCTTTTACCAACAGGGCTGCTTCTTTCAGTGCGTAAATAGTACCATTAGGATCGATACCACGTTCGAAGCGGAAAGAAGAGTCTGTGCTCAACCCGTGACGGCGTGCAGTCTTACGCACCCATGTAGGATGGAAATATGCACTTTCGAGGAATACATCTTTTGTTGTTTCTGTAGTTCCAGAATCGAGTCCACCGAATACTCCGGCGATACACATCGGTTCTTCTGCATTACAGATCATCAGGTCACGGTCAGAAAGCTTACGTTCTACTTCATCCAAAGTAACGAACTTAGTTCCTTCGGGACAAGTTTTTACTACAATCTTACCGCCTTTAATCTTGTCAGCATCGAAGCAGTGCATCGGCTGACCATATGCATGAAGAATGTAATTGGTAATATCGACAATATTGTTGATAGGACGTACACCGATAAGACGCAGTTTGTTTTGCAGCCATTCGGGACTTTCCTTTACTGTTACGTTCTTGATAGCAACACCTGCATAACGGGGACAAGCTTCAGTGTTTTCTACCACAATATCAATGTTCATATCGTGATTGTCGACCTTGAATGCATCTACCGAAGGACGTTTCAATGTTGCCTGACGTCCGTTCTGAATCAACCATGCATACAAATCGCGTGCAACGCCATAGTGAGAGCAGGCATCCGAACGGTTAGGAGTAATATCTACCTCCAGCACGTAATCGCTCTTGATATTATAATAGTCTTTGGCAAGAGTTCCCGGTACAACATCTTCAGGAAGTACAATGATACCTTCGTGGCTTGTACCGATACCGATTTCGTCTTCAGCGCAAATCATACCGTTCGACTCAACGCCGCGAAGCTTTGACTTCTTGATGGTAAAGCACTCATCACCGTCGTACAGTTTGGTTCCGAGTGTTGCAACTACTACCTTTTGTCCGGCAGCTACATTTGCAGCTCCACAAACAATCTGAACAGGATCGCCCTGTCCCAAATTAACGGTAGTGATATGCATGTGATCTGAATTTGGATGCGGTTCGCAAGTCAGCACTTCGCCGATAACAAGCCCTTCCAATCCTCCTTTTATCGATTGAACTTCTTCTACATCGCCTGTTTCCAGACCAATGGAAGTAAGTGCGGCTGCCACTTCATCGGGTGTCAAATCGAAGTTGACATATTCTTTCAGCCAATTATACGAGATATTCATATATGTATAGTTTTATGTATTTCTTAAATTGTCGTGCAAATGTAATATAAATATTTGGGATAGAATATGAGTGCAGGGAGTTTTTTACGTTCACTCAAAGACAGATATCCAAATAAATTACTTTATTTTCCGCCTTCTTATCATACGGATGTACGCATCAGAACGGCACATCCGGAACCGGAGCACCAAACGGATTTTCGGGTTGCGGAGCCATCTCTACTGGAGGAGGAACAAACGATTGTCCGCCGCCGCTGTTTATTTTCGAACGGAGTACAGGAGCTGCACTTTCTTCACCCGGCATCGGCACGATCATTTCGTCATCTGGATTCTGGAAGCGGGCAAACTCGCCGCGGAAGCGTAACAGCACATCGCCTACCGCACCGTTACGATGCTTGGCAATAATGATTTCTGCCATACCGTGAAGGTCGTTTCCTTTTTCATCGGTATAAATCTTGTAATACTCCGGACGGTGAATGAAGCATACCATATCGGCATCCTGCTCGATGGCTCCCGATTCACGCAAGTCGCTCAACTGAGGGCGTTTGCCGTCGATTCCCTCACGACTTTCTACACCACGGTTCAACTGACTCAATGCGATGATAGGGATATTCAACTCTTTGGCAAGTCCTTTCAACGAACGTGAGATGGTACTTACTTCTTCCTGACGGCTTCCGAATGACATACCACTGGCATTCATCAACTGAAGGTAGTCGATAATGATAATCTTTACATCGTGTTCACGTACAAGTCGGCGTGCTTTGGTTCGCAACTCAAATACAGACAAGGAAGGTGTATCGTCAACATAAAGCGGAGCATCGTATAGTTCCTTTATCTTATAGTCGAGCTGTCCCCATTCGTAAGGAGCGAGCTGACCGCTCTTGATTTTCTCACCGGGGATCTCGCACACATTCACAATCAGACGGTTCACCAACTGTACGTTACTCATTTCCAAAGAGAACAATGCAACGGGAACTTTATTGTTTACGGCCATATTCTTCGCCATAGAGAGCACAAATGCTGTCTTACCCATCGCCGGACGGGCAGCAATAATAATAAGGTCGGAATTCTGCCAGCCGGAAGTCATCTTGTCGAGCTGATGGAAACCACTCGACAAACCACTCAAACCGTCGGTTCTTGCCGCTGCTTTCTGAAGCATCTCATACGCTTCCTGAATGACAGGGTTAATCTGCGTATAGTCTTTCTTCATGTTCTGCTGCGAGATTTCGAAGAGTTTTCCTTCGGCTTCCTGCATCAGATCGTCTACATCCTGAGTCTCGTCGAACGCCTTTGTCTGGATGTTGCTGGTAAAAGAGATCAACTCGCGTGCCAGAAACTTTTGGGCGATGATACGAGCATGATATTCGATATGGGCAGAAGAAGCTACCTTACCACTTAACTGAGTGATATAAAAAGGTCCTCCCACTTCGTCCAGGTCACCACGCGAACGAAGCTGTTCTGTCACCGTCAGGATATCAATCGGTTTCTGCTGTATTGCCAGATCGGTAATCGCGGCGTAAATCAACTGATTGCGGTGTTCGTAAAAAGACTCAGGACGGAGGATTTCACTGACTAGCGAATATGCATCCTTTTCAATCATCAATGCACCCAGCACAGCCTCCTCCAGTTCGGGAGCCTGTGGCTGCAAATGTCCGTATTCATCAACCGGCTTCGTTTTGGTAGCCTTCGGGACACGGGTAGTTCTTCTCGTTTCTGCCATTTCTCTCTTTTAGATTTTAATTGTGCAAAGATAGAAAAAATGATTCTTATTTCCATAATGGCGGGCATGCCAAACTTTATTGTACATGGCACAGGCTATAATGTTTTACCTTCACCTGATGTATATTTTCCGGAAATGGATGCAGATTTTAAAAACTTTACACTATCTTTGAAAAAACAAAATTTAACGATATGATTACTTTTCCTAATGCAAAAATAAATCTCGGACTAAACGTCGTAGAGAAGCGTCCGGACGGATACCATAATCTGGAAACTGTCTTTTATCCTATCAAGCTGCAAGATGCGCTGGAAGTGAATCGTCTGGAAGGTTCTGATCTTCCTTATAAGATTCATACAAGCGGAACTGTTATCGAAGGAAACCTTGAGGATAATCTGGTTATTAAAGCATACAATCTGCTGAAAGCAGAAAATTACCAGATGCTTCCGGTAGACATTCATCTGTTTAAGCACATTCCGACTGGTGCCGGATTGGGTGGCGGATCGGCTGATGCTGCTTTTATGATAAAACTGCTGAATGAAAAATTCAAGCTTGGAATAAGCGAAGAGAAAATGGAAGAATATGCTGCACGCCTGGGAGCAGACTGCGCATTCTTCATCAAGAACAAACCGGTCTTTGCCTCTGGTATCGGAAATATATTCGAACCTATAGAGATTTCACTGAAAGGTTATTATCTCGTACTAGTAAAACCAAATATATTCGTTTCTACACGTGATGCTTTTGCATGTATCAAACCTCAACATCCGGAAGTTTCATTGAAAGAGATTATCAAACGCCCGATAGAAACATGGAAAGACTGTATGAAGAATGATTTTGAATACAGTGTATTCCAGAAATATCCGGAAATTGCAGCTATCAAAGATAAATTGTACGATCTGGGAGCAGTCTATGCTTCAATGAGCGGATCAGGATCGGCTGTTTATGGTATCTTCAAGGAAGCGATAGAAAACGTAGATGAAAAATTCGGCGAATGCTTCTGCCGTCAGCGTGAACTGGAATAATTCTTTGTATGACAGACTTCATAGACGATAAAATACATTATCTGAATATTGATTCCGACGGAATAGAGCTTCCGTCGGAATTTACTTTTCCTTTTCATTATACTCCTCACCCATTAACTGTCAAAGCTGCGCACGAGGTGCAGAATTATATAGCTTCACGAACAGACTGGACTGAAGAATTGTCAGCAGGAAAAATGTTCGGGGTACTGATTGTGCAGACTCCTGATGAAAAAGTCGGCTATCTGGCTGCATTCTCCGGGAATCTTGCAGGCAGTAACTTACACCAGTTTTTTGTACCTCCCGTCTATGATCTGTTACAGCCAGACGGTTTCTTCCGCATCGAAGAAGCAAACATTTCTGCAATCAACAAACAGATTAAGGAACTGGAAGGTAGCCAGCAACTGAAGGACATGCGCTCAAGGCTGGCGGCATGTCAGGCTCAAGCTAGCCAGACATTGGCTGACGCCAAACAGCAAATGAAAGAAGCTAAACTCGCGCGTGAACAACGGCGTGCTGAAGGTATCAGTGAAGAAGAACAGAAAAACCTGATCCGTGAGAGTCAGTTTCAAAAGGCTGAATACAAACGACTGGAGAAAAAGCTGAAGGAAGAAACACAGCTGCAGGAGGAAGAGCTGAAACATATGGAGCAGCTGATCTGTCAATTGAAACAGGAACGCAAAGTACGTTCTGCCGCCCTGCAACAAAAGCTGTTCGAACAATTTCGTATGCTGAATGCCAAAGGAGAAGTAAAAGACTTATGTGAGCTATTTAAAGATACACCACAAGGAGCTCCTCCAGCCGGAACAGGTGAATGTGCGTTACCCAAGCTGTTGCAATATGCTTATCTGCACCAACTAAAGCCACTTGCTATGGGAGAATTCTGGTGGGGGAAATCGCCAAAAGAAGAGATAAGGCATGCAGGGCACTTCTACCCTTCTTGTAAGGGAAAGTGTGAACCCATTCTGAAACATATGCTTGTCGGCTTGCAAGTGGAAAAGAACCCATTGGCAGAAAACATACACCAGGACACTAAGCCTGAAATTGTTTATGAGGACGACTGGCTGGTTGTGGTCAACAAGCCTGCCGGTATGTTATCCGTACCCGGTAAAGAAGCACTGAACTCGGTATACCAGTTTCTGCACGAACGCTATCCGGAAGCAACAGGTCCTATGCTTGTACATCGGCTGGATATGGCAACATCCGGCTTACTGCTTGCAGCAAAAGACAAAGATACGCATCAAAAGCTACAGGCTTTATTTTGCGGAAGAGAGATTAAAAAGCGTTACACAGCTGTGCTGTCCGGCATAGTCAACACTGATGAAGGAACTATCAGCCTGCCGCTTTGTCTGAACTTTCACGACCGCCCGCGACAAATGGTAAGTTTCGAATATGGCAAACCAGCCATCACCCGCTACAAGGTGCTGGAACGGAAAAACGGGAAAACACTGATAGCGTTCTATCCGCTTACCGGACGTACCCATCAACTGCGCGTACATGCTGCTCATCCACAAGGACTGGCCTGTCCCATTGTGGGCGACGAACTGTATGGAAAACGTGCAGACCGACTATATCTTCATGCCGCCGAACTAAGCTTTATCCACCCTGTGAAGGGAGAAGATATTACAATCTGCCGCGAGGCTGACTTTTCTCTTGAATAAACTGGAAATACTAAAATTTGTTATTCCCGATAAACCTTTCTGCTTTCTTTCTGTCATAACACCAGAAAGCGCGCTAAAAATGATTTTAGTATAAACCAAAATTACAACAACAATGAAAACAAAACGTTTATTCACAGCACTGATGATGGCTACCATGATGAGTTGCGGCATAATATTGGCACAACCCGGTCAGAAAGAAAAGAAACTTACACCGGAACAACGGATCGAAATGCAAGTAAAGAAAGCACAGAAACGTCTTCTTCTGGATGAGGAAACTGCTGCAAAATTTGCCCCGTTGTACAAAGAGTATCTGGAAGCTATGAAACAATGCAAGCCGGCTCCAAAGCAATTACAGAAAGGAGAAAAGAAAGAATTGACTGATGCAGAAATAGACCAGATGATGCAAGACCGCTTTGCTGCTCGCAAAAAGCTTGTGGAAACTCAGGAAACCTATTACAAGAAGTTTAAAAAGATCCTGAATATCCGTCAGGTAGAAGTTTTATTCAAAGACAATGGTCCTAAACGTCCTCATCGTCCTTGTATAAACAAGCCCCAGTGCCCACAAGGCCCTAAAGCTAAGATGGGAGAAGCTCCGGCACCTTGCAAGCAATGTCCGGCTTCACAAAAGTAAGTATTTACTCATGCAAGATTGATAACTTTGAAAATAGAATCAGCCTCCAACATCTAACTCAATGGAGGCTGATTTTTTATTATTACCCGCTCCGTTTAAGGTCTTCTTCATCCCGCTTTGGAGCAGCCACATTTATCTAATATTTCCCGTCAGGATTAATACGCATGATCGTCTTCTTTCATTTCGTCTACCGTAATCGGCTTGCTGTCTATAGCTCTCCATGCATAAACTATGTAAGCCAAAACAAACGGTACGAGAATAGAAACATATGCCATAGTGGTCAGCGTAAATTTACTGGAACAGCTGTTGGCAAGCGTCAGCGAACTCTGCAAATCGGCTGTTGAAGGATAATAAGCGGTATGGTTATATCCCACACAAAGCAACAATGCCAATACGGTAAGCACCGTACCTGTTCCTGCAAACCAGATGCCCTTCGTATATGTAGCACTGAGAATACTTTTTACCAGACCAAACAATACACCGATAACTCCCACCAAAAACAATATCAGCAGATAAGGCATAGCCAGCAAATTGTTGAAGTATTTATAAGGTTCCATAACAATGGTCTGTGTTTCTGCATCTACAGCAAACCCATCCTTCAGCAACGTACGGATAACAAAAGCCAGAAAAAACAACAGGAAAGGTACTGCATCTGAAATCAACTGGCGCCGGCAACGAAGAATCAGTCCTTCATGACGAATATTATTGATGAAATACATATTACCCAACAGACGTGCCAGGAAAAATACAGCCAGCCCTAAAATCAAATTCCAGGGATCACCAAAAGCGTCTAATCCATGCCAGCCGTTTGCCCAGCGACTGATGACAGGCATCATTTCATTGGCCATATTAGCTTTTCTGACAATGAAGTTTGAGCCATTGAAGAATGTAGCCACAGCCGCTCCCAGCAACACAGGTCCTACAATTCCATTTATCACCAGAAAATACTGATAAGTACGCTTACCCAGCAAATTACCTAACTTTGACTGAAACTCATAAGAGACAGCCTGTAGCACAAAACTGAACAGAATAATCATCCATAGCCAATATGCTCCCCCGAAGCTTGTACTGTAAAACAAAGGGAAAGAGGCAAAAAAGGCTCCTCCAAAAGTTACCAGTGTAGTAAAGGTAAACTCCCATTTACGACCGGTAGAATTTACCATCAAAGTCCGCTCTTCTTCCGTTTGTCCTAAACGAAACAGTAAAGAGTTTCCTCCCTGAACAAACAGCAGAAATACCAACAAAGCTCCCAGCAAAGAAACCAGAAACCACCAATAGTTCTGTAAAAAAATATATGTTGAATCCATAAATTCTATTATTTAAGTAATAGTTGACTTATCGTTTATTTACACCTCTTCCGGGCCTTTCTTGATAGCTTTCAGCATAATACCTATTTCAGCAATCAGCAGCACTGTAAACATAATCAGGAAGATGAAGAAAGTTGTCTGTACCGAACCGGTTTCCAGTCTGGAAATTGCAGCATTCACAGGAAGCAGGTCTTGTATAGCCCAAGGCTGGCGTCCTACTTCGGCAACAATCCATCCGGCCTGACTGGCAATATAAGCCAACGGAATACTCCAAAGTGCAATCCAATGCAGCCAGCTGGCTTTCGACAACTGATGTTTCCATGCCAGAACCAATATCAAAATAAAAAATGCGATGAAATACATACCCAGTCCAACCATTACACGGAATGACCAGAACGACAACCATACATTCGGAACGATCGAATTAGGATCTTTTATATATCCATATCCGAAATAAGGCATGTTTTCATCCAGCACCTGACGGGCACGCTGCATACCTTCCTCATTTTTTTCTTCCTTTGCCTGACGGAAATCGGCAAGGGCACTGATAGCCAGTTTTCCTCTTTCCATTTTTTCCATAACAGAAAGTGCCTGAGAACCGTCTGGAAGCGTATATCCTCCCAACAAAATATTATTGATTCCCGGAACATATCCAGCTACATCATGCGTTGCCAGGTATGACAACATTTCTGGAATCTTAAGACTGCCTACCACAGTAAGCGGTTCATGAGTACCTCCATCGTAAAGAGCTTCCATAGCAGCCAGTTTCATTGGCTGATACTTGGCCACCTGATAAGCAGATTTATCACCGGAAAAAGCAGTAACCAACGCTGCAAACAATCCCACTCCTGCCGCAATCTTAATGCTGGCTACAGCAAACTCCTTTTCACGTTTACGCAACAGATACCACGCACTGACACCGATAACAAACACTGCTCCCAATATCCAGCTGCTGAGCACTGTATGCAAAAACTTCATAACAGCTACTGGTGAAAAGGCTACCGAAGCGAAATCCACCATCTCGTTGCGTACTGTTTCGGGATTAAATGCCATACCTACCGGATACTGCATCCATGAGTTGGCAACCAAAATCCACCAGGCAGAGAAAGTTGCCCCCAATCCGGTCAGCCAGGTAGACGCCAGATGAAACTTTTTGCTCACTTTATTCCACCCAAAAAACATTACGGCTATAAAAGTAGCCTCCATGAAAAACGCTACGATTCCTTCAATAGCCAAAGGAGCTCCGAATATATCTCCTACAAACCACGAATAGTTGCTCCAGTTGGTTCCGAACTGAAATTCCAGAATCAGTCCGGTAGCAACTCCCACCGCAAAATTAATTCCAAACAACTTCATCCAGAACTTGGCTGTCCGCTTCCAGAATTCATTGCCGGAAACATAATAAAGTGTTTCCATTAACCCCATAATAACAGCCAATCCCAACGTTAGCGGCACAAATAGCCAATGATACATGGCAGTTAAGGCAAACTGGGCTCTTGACCAATCCACCATCGATGTGTCAATACTTTCTAACATAAATTTCTAGTTTTATTTAATAATTGAATTACTTGAACGATTTATAAGCTCTGAACCTACATACTGCTGTTTTTCCTCATCCGTTTTATCCTTCAGAAAAGAAGGAAAGAAAAATAGCTTCAGAATAAAAAACATAATAAAGAGCTTAACCAAAATCAGCATCCAGAGCGTACGGCCGAGCGTCATTTCCCGAAATCCATCCCGATAAAACTCCCAAATTCGAATGATACAGTTTTTAATCATAGTTTATTTTTATAATGATTACAAAGTAAAGTCTTTTATCGGTAAAAAACAAGCCTTTGTCTTGATAAAATCAGGGTTAATCTAGTTCATTTGAGCCGATATATAGTATAATGTATTTTTGCATTAGAAAATTAAATAAACAGAATATGAAACAACAAGCACTATGTTTAATTGCAATCCTTTCGGCAGCCTCTCCTCTTTATGCCCAGGAAGAGAAAGAATGGACTCTGGAAGATTGTATCAATTATGCACTTGAGAAAAACATTCAGTTGCAGCAGAATAAGATCTCGTTGCAAGAGAGTGAAATAGATGTAAAAAGTGCAAAGGCTAATCTTTTCCCAAGTTTATCATTCAGCACCGGGCACAACATGATCAACCGCCCTTATCAGGAACAGAGTGCTACGGTAAGCGGCACGGAAATTATTACCAGTGATAATAAGACGACCTACAACGGGAACTACAGTCTTAATGCTCAATGGACGCTGTGGAATGGCGGCAAGCGACTGAACACCATCAAACAGGAAAAAACAAACCGGGATATTGCTGGGCTTGCCGTTACAGAAACCGAGAATACGCTACAAGAAGAAATCGCCAAATTGTTTATTCAGATTCTATATGCAGATGAATCTATCAACATAAACAAAAATACGCTAGAAGTGAGTACTGCTACATTCAACCGGGCTCAAGAATTATTCAAAGAAGGAAGTATTTCTAAAGCAGACCTTGCACAACTTGAAGCACAGGTAAGCAATGACAAATATCAGCTGGTTACTGCCGAAAGCTCCTTGCGCAACTATAAATTACAACTGAAACAGTTATTGGAACTGGATGGTACAGCAGAAATGAAGCTGGCACTCCCCACACTGAATGATGAGCACGTAATGGAAGTATTGCCAAGCCAGACAGACATCTATCAGACTGCACTGGCTACCCGTCCGGAAATCCAAAGCAGCCAACTGAGCATTGAAAACGCTAAATTAGGTATTTCGGTTGCTAAAGCTGGCTACTATCCAACTATCAGTTTATCTGCTTCCAGCTCAAGTACGACAAACAGCGCCAGTACTAATAACTGGGCACAGCAGATGAAGTACGGCTGGAACAATATGATAGGAATCAGCTTAAGCATCCCCATATTCGATAACCGACAGAACAAGAGCAACGTACAGAAAGCAAGATTACAATACAGCAACAGCCAGTATGAGCTGCAAAGCAAACAAAAAGAATTATACAGCACGATAGAGACATTATGGCTGGATGCACTGAATGCCCAAGAACAATACGCTGCTGCCGAGAGTAAAGTGGAAAGCAGTCAGACAAGCTTCGATATGGTTAGCGAGCAATTCAATCTGGGAATGAAAAATACAGTAGAGCTCCTTACAGAAAAAAATAACTTACTCAGTGCACAGCAACAACGGGTACAAGCCAAGTATATGGCTATATTAAACAGAACACTGCTCAATTTCTATGCAGGGAATAAAATAGAACTATAAAAAAATTGAATATGAAGAATAAAAAAACAATCATCATTACAGCAGCTGCCATCATCATTATAGCTGGAGGATGCTGGATATTCGGTGGAACAAAAGCGAAAAACAAGATCGACTTTGTCACAGAACAAGTACAGAAAGGCAACGTTAGCAATTCTATCACAGCTACCGGAACGATAGAGCCTGTAACAGAAGTAGAAGTAGGTACTCAGGTTTCAGGTATCATCGACAAAATATATATCGACTATAATTCAGTAGTAAAGCAAGGCGAAGTCATTGCCGAAATGGATAAAGTGACACTTCTGAGTGATCTCCAGTCGGCACAGGCTACATACAACGGAGCGAAGGCTGAATACGAATATCAGAAAAAGCAATACGAACGCAATGAACAACTCCATAAAAAACAGCTTATCAGCGATACAGATTACGAAGAGTCATTATACAACTACCAACGCTCACGCAGTTCATACGAACAGAGCAAGGCAGAACTGGCCAAAGCAGAACGTAATCTTTCATATGCAACAATCACATCGCCGATCGATGGTATCGTAACCAGCAAGGATGTTGAAGAAGGACAGACTGTTGCATCTGGTTTCGAAACTCCGACATTATTTACCATCGCTGCCGACCTGACCAAAATGGAAGTCGTAGCCGATGTAGATGAAGCCGATATAGCAGGTGTGGTTGAAGGAGCACGTGTCACATTTACTGTAGACGCATATCCGGAAGATGTATTCGAAGGGAAAGTACGACAGGTTCGCCTGGGAAGTACAAACAGCAGCTCAAGCAGCAGTTCAACAAGCACATCGGAAACAGTTGTAACTTACGAAGTTGTCATTACCGCAGACAATCCAGACCTGAAGCTTAAACCGCGTTTGACTGCAAACGTAACTATCTATACTCAGATCCGCGAAAATGTACTTACAGTTCCTGCCAAGGCACTACGTTTTTCTCCGAACAAAGAACTTGCCGGCAGCCGTAGTATCAAAGATTGTCAGGGAGAGCATAAAGTCTGGACACTGGAAAACGAAACATTCGTTGCACATCCTGTAAAAGTAGGCTTAAGCGATGGATCGCATACTGAAATACTGGAAGGTGTAAGCGAAGGAACAAGCATTGTAACCGAAGCTGTAATAAAAGGCAGCATGCCGGATATGAGTGCTATGGAAGCACAAGGAGAACGCAGTCCTTTCATGCCAGGCCCTCCGGGAAAAGATAAAAGCAAAAGCAAAGGAAACAAATAAAACTCCAACAATAATACAATGAGTAAAGTTGTCATAGAATTACAAAATATAAAACGAAACTTTCAGGTAGGAGATGAAACCGTACACGCGCTGCGAGGTGTTTCATTCTCTATCACAGAAGGAGAGTTCGTTACCATCATGGGAACATCCGGTTCAGGAAAATCTACATTACTGAATACACTGGGATGTCTGGACACTCCCACCAGCGGAGAGTATCTGCTGGATGGAGTTTCCGTAAGAACCATGAGCAAGCCTCAACGAGCTATCTTACGTAACCGCAAGATTGGATTCGTATTCCAGAACTACAACCTGCTGCCTAAAACAACGGCAGTAGAAAACGTAGAACTCCCGTTGATGTATAATTCAGCCATCAGTGCTGCCGAACGACGCCGCAGAGCTATAGAAGCGCTGATTGCTGTAGGATTAGGCGACAGACTGGAACATAAGTCGAACCAGATGTCCGGTGGACAGATGCAGCGTGTAGCAATCGCCCGTGCATTGGTAAACGATCCGGCAGTTATTCTGGCCGACGAAGCAACCGGTAACCTTGATACACGTACATCTTTCGAAATTCTGGTACTCTTCCAGAAGCTACATGCCGAAGGACGCACCATTATTTTCGTTACTCACAATCCGGAACTCTCTCAATACAGTAGCCGGAACATCCGCCTGCGCGACGGACATGTAATCGAAGATACGGTAAACAATCATATTTTATCGGCAGCAGAGGCTCTTGCAGCCTTGCCGAAAAATGATGAAGACTAACTAAGTCTTTATCGTACGATAACTTATAAATTAAGAACAACATGAACGGAACAAACCTTTTTAAAATAGCCCTCCGTGCGTTGGCCAACAACAAGCTCCGCGCCTTCCTTACCATGCTTGGTATAATCATCGGCGTAGCTTCCGTAATTGCCATGCTAGCTATCGGACAGGGATCGAAACGAAGCATACAACAGCAGATTTCGGAAATGGGTTCGAACATGATTATGATTCATCCGGGAGCAGAAATGCGAGGAGGAGTTCGCCAAGACCCGTCTTCCATGCAGACATTGAAGCTGGAAAATTACGAAACATTATGCAATGAATGTATGTTTCTCTCGGGCATCAGTCCCAATGTGTCTTCTTCCGGACAGCTCATAGCCGGCCCCAACAACTACCCCTCTTCAGTGAGTGGAGTAAGTATAGATTACCTGAAAATCCGCCAGCTCACTGTAGAACAGGGAGAAATGTTTACAGAGAATGATATCCAGACAGCAGCTAAAGTCTGCGTAATTGGTAAAACAATTGTAGACAATCTTTTCCCCGACGGAACCGATCCGATAGGTAAGATTATACGATGCAACAAAATACCTTTTCGGGTAGTAGGAGTCCTGAAGTCGAAAGGATACAACTCAATGGGTATGGACCAGGATGATGTAGTGCTGGCTCCTTACACCACAGTAATGAAGCGTCTATTGGCACAAACTTATCTGAGTGGTATCTTCGCCTCGGCACTGACCGAAGATATGACTCAAGAGGCAGTAGATGAAATCACAACTATCTTGCGCCGTGAACACAAACTGAAAGCAAGCGACGATGATGACTTTACCATCCGTACCCAGCAAGAATTGAGTTCAATGCTGAATACAACAACCGACCTGATGACAACCTTGCTTGCCTGCATTGCCGGAATTTCACTGGTTGTAGGAGGTATCGGAATCATGAACATCATGTATGTATCCGTAACGGAACGTACACGAGAAATAGGTCTGCGAATGTCAGTTGGTGCGCGCGGCATCGACATCCTGTCACAATTCCTGATAGAGGCCATACTGATAAGTATTACCGGAGGACTGATTGGAGTAATCTTAGGATGCGGAGCCAGCTTTGTCATCAAAACAGTGGCACACTGGCCGGTATTTATACAGCCCTGGAGTGTATTGCTGTCATTCGCGGTATGTACCGTTACAGGAGTCTTCTTCGGATGGTATCCTGCCAAAAAAGCAGCCGACCTTGATCCGATTGAAGCATTACGATATGAATAACGATAAATGAGCTTGTGAAAGTTCATCTTTATAACTTTGTTCTTCATAACTTTGGTTTCCTTGTCCGGCTGTCTATGGCAATAAAAGTATTGCTACGCAGCCGGACTTTTTAAATTTTTTAGTTACTTTTGTTTGTACAGACTACATCACCTATGAAACAGCTCACTGATAACACACACCGTTCACTCGAAATCCTGATACACACCATTTGCTGGGGACTCTTTTTCGCTTTCCCGTTGTTCTTTACGCAAAACAATGACGGAACGATAAACTGGAAAGATTTCATGTTTCACTGTATAGTGCCAACCACACTATGCATTATCTTTTATCTGAATTATTTCGTTTTTATACCTCATATTTTATTTCATGAGCAAACCAAACGGTTTATTTTCATAAATGCGATAGTTATTATTATTCTGACCTTTGGCTTACGCTACTGGAACAATATGCACTGCCCTCCTCCACCGTCTCATCGCCCCATGCCGCCATCATATATCTTTTATTTGCGCGATATGGCAAGCCTTATATTCTCGGCAGGGCTGAGCGTTGCCATCTGTATGAGTAAGCGCTGGAGCCAAACCGAAGCGGAACGCCGGGAAGCAGTAAAAAGCCGCACCGAAGCAGAACTGAAAAACTTACGTAATCAGCTCAATCCTCACTTTCTGCTGAATACGCTAAACAACATTTACGCACTGATAACATTTGATACAGACAAAGCACAACAAGCTGTGCAAGAGTTAAGCAAGTTATTGCGCTATGTACTTTACGACAACCAGCAGATGTTTGTCCCACTGAGCAAGGAAATCGATTTTATACGCAATTACATCGAACTCATGCGCATCCGTATTTCTGCCCAGGTAGATATACAGACCAACTTCAATATCAAGCCCAAAAGTCAGACCCCCATTGCTCCCTTGATTTTTATCTCACTGATAGAAAATGCATTCAAGCATGGGATTTCTCCCGTGGAGCCCAGTTATATAAACATCTCCATTTCGGAAGATAATGACAAGATAGAATGTACCATACGCAACAGTAATTATCCTAAGACAAGAGCCGATAAAAGTGGTTCGGGTATCGGACTGGAACAAGTACGAAAGCGCCTGGAACTGGTTTACCCCGGAATATATAAATGGGACAATCACTTGTCTGACGACGGAAAAGAGTATTTTTCCAATATCATCATATACCTTAAACATTAACTCTCAAAAACTATAAATATGAACTTAAGATGTGCCATTGTAGACGATGAGCCCCTAGCACTTGGGCTTCTGGAAAGTTACATAAAAAAGACACCTTTTCTGGAACTCTCCGGCAGTTATTCCAGTGCCATACAAGCCATGAAGTATTTACCCGATCATCCGGTAGATGTACTTTTTCTGGATATCCAGATGCCTGAACTCAACGGGCTGGAGTTTTCACGCATGGTATCTGAAGACACACGAATTATTTTCACTACAGCTTTCGACCAATATGCACTCGACGGCTATCGGGTAAATGCCCTCGATTACCTGCTGAAACCCATCAGCTATTCCGATTTTATGGAAGCTATTAATAAAGCTGTAAAATGGTTTGAACTACAGCAAAAAGCAGATAAGCAAAGCACGGAAGGAGATTCAGACGAGAATAAAAAAGACTATATATACGTAAAAAGTGATTACAAACTAATACAAATAGAGCTTAACAAAATATTATACATAGAAGGTCTGAAAGACTATATCAAAATTCATCTTGAGAATGAAGACAGACCTATCCTGTCATTGGTCAGCATGCGTGTCATGGAAGAAAAGCTTCCGGCCAACCAGTTTATCCGTGTACACCGGTCTTTTATCGTACAGAAACAAAAAATAAAAGTTATCGACAAAGGACGAATCGTATTCGGAAAAGATTATATTCCGATCTCTGACAGTTACAAACAGGAACTTCAAAATTATGTTAATGAACATATTGTTTAGTCAGAGTGCTATTATTTAACTTTTTTTTACTGCACATTTTGAAGTTTTTTGCGCAAAGGCTTGTCACTTCTAAATATAACCTCTATATTTGTAGAGTACATAATAAGAACAGAAGTTGTGAAACTTCTTATTTGAATAGTTTAGTTAAGTCTAGTTTAGTTTTTGTGTTGTGATACTCCTGCTGAAAGTGTTCATCAGGAGTATCTTTTTTATTACTGATTATCAGTTACTTACAGCACCATAACGAACTATTTCTGCCGATATTAGTAATGTCTAAAAAACGAGAAAAACGTCATTTTTGACGCTATTTCATTCCACTTTTATTCCACTTTTAACACTTGAAAGAAAATGGCAGGATTATTCATAACAATTGTACCTAATTTAAAGTTAAAAAATGGTAAACATACAGTCCGGATAGCTATCACTCATTCAGGACAGACAAGATATATACCAACAGACGTAACGATTGATTCGGAAAAAGAAATCAACAAAGGACGCATAGTTAAGCGTCCGGATAAGGATTCTCTGAATATGAAACTCAGAAAACTTCTGAATGTTTACGAAGAAAGGCTGGATAATATACAATATGCAGACTGCCTCTCATGCACGCAACTCGTAAAAATTCTCAAAGGACCTGTAACAGGGGAAAAACATAGGACATTTAAAGACATTGCAGAGGAATATCTTTCGCAAATAGATATAGAGGATCGGGCTAAGACATATAAACTATACAAGCTGGCAACAAACAGATATCTCCAGTATGCAGGTGACACAACACTGATGGAGCATATAAATCCAATTCGCATTAATAACTACATCATGACGCTACAGAAGGACAAACTATCTCCAACAAGCATTAATATCTATATCACCTTATTGAAAGTAGTGATAAACTATGCAGTCAAGATGAGATATGTAACATTCGACGTTGATCCATTCGTAACAGCTAAGGTCCCATCAGCAAAAAAAAGGGAAACATTCATAACGGTAGAACAACTCAGAAAGATAAGGGATGCAAAATTTGAAAAGCATAACATGTGCGTAATTCGCGATATCTTCATGCTTACTTATTATCTTGCCGGAATGAATCTTGTAGACATGCTGGACTATGATTTCAGGAATACCGATGAAATATACTATGTACGCAAAAAGACCAGGCATACTAAAGAAGGTGAGAATGCCGTGAACTTTTCGATTCCTGATGAGGCAAAGCCGATCATACAACGATACATGAATAAGAAATCAGGGAAACTCATTTTTGGGCGTTATTCCAGCTATGTTAGCTGCTATAATGTTCTCGCAAGGAAGATAAAGGAACTTGCAGAAGTGGGCGGAATTAAGCACTATTTTACCCTATATTCAGCCCGTAAGTCTTTCGTTCAGCACGGATTCGACCTTGGGATTCCTCTCTCTACACTGGAATACTGCATCGGTCAATCGATGAAAGACAGCCGCCCGATATTCAACTATGTATCCATAATGAAGAAACATGCAGACAAAGCAATAAGGGAAATTCTTGATAATTTGAAAGAAAAGCCCTAACTTTACGGCATCAATATTTGAGGCTCATACTTCAATATTGGTTTGACTTTTATTTAGTGAGGGAGGTGTCCCTCACTTTTTTTATGCCATAAATCGAACTTTCAGCCGGCTAATTAGTAATTAATATTGAAACAAAGCCGGTGATGATGATTAGTGATGATGAGGCTTTTCAGCTCTAACATGGTATAACCCAGTTAGAGTTTTTTTCGTCTACATATCTCAGAATACAATATCTCTTCAGGTGTAACAGACTGGGATAGCTTGATTAGATACTCTTTTAGATAGCATTCTGCAACAACATAATCTTTCTGACTCAGAAAGTTATCCAAAGGAAAAGTTAGCAAAGTCATGCCATCCTTCACGACCTTTCTTCTATTAAACAGACAGATACCCAAGGCTAACTCTTTGAGTTTAGTTTGAAACTCGATATTAGACAAGGCGGCATAAATGTCCTTCCCCTCTACTTCGATTTGACTAAGGAGCAATTCAACACATTTATTTGCAACGCTCGTACAAAAATTGGTTACATCACTTATCTCAGATGCAATGATTTTGAATGATTCTTTCGTTTCCATATCGTTGTTTTTTTATTTAATAACGCAAAGAATCATTTTTGTATACCATTATACAAAGATAAATCCCCTTCCAGATATTATTCCAGTTGGGGATAGTCTGCTTCAAAGCCAATTCTACGATACAAAGATATTATTTCTTTATTTTATACACAATCAATATAAGTATCGATATTGCTACAATACACATAGCCCATCCTCCAAAATTTATCTGGAGTTGTTGCCATTTTGTGAGTTCCTTCTCGACTGGGTAAGGCACTTGGATGCTATCCGTCTTAGCCATATAGAGTGTATCTCGTATAAACTTATCACGATATAGATACTTATACTTTTCAATCAATACTGTATCTCCCTTTTCCTTTACATATACGCTGTCAAGCATGTAGATGCTATCACGCTGTAATTTGTTTATATAGGTCGTATCAACCTTTATCGTTTCTACCGGAATATATTTCACTGTCCGGCAGGAACAGATTACGAATAGCAAACACATGAAGGGAGCCAGTGTAATGCACCGACTCACCTTCTTAATTATGTAGTTATAGAGTTTCATGCTGCAAGCAAATCTTTATATTCCTCTTTAGCATCAAAACAAGGACACATCTTCGTCCACTCGCAAGGTTCCACGATACCATCACCATCAAGATCTGGGCTAGTATCACGATGTCCTAGTACCTCCTTAATATCAGGGTACTGCTTAATCAGTTTAGCTATCAGCTCGCGCAATGCTTCCTTCTGTTCCGGCGTTCGTGTATCAGCGGCCTTGCCGTGCGCATCCAATCCACCAACATAGCAGATACCTATCGAATGTTTGTTATAACTTACACCACTGAAACCTTTCGAGTTACAATGTGCTCCATCAATCGTAAGCGAACGACCAACTTCCACCGTACCGTCTAACCGAATAACAAAATTATACCCGATTGTGGTGAACCCACGCTGAAGGTGCATCTGTGTGATTTCCTTCTTACCTATGTCCTGCCCTGCCTTAGTCGCAGAGCAGTGAACTACGATTGCATCTATCTTATTCATTTCTTCTCCTCCTCTTTTGTTACTTCTTCAATGATTTCTCCGGCTGCATTATACTTTTTCTTGATGTACCCTACTAGCAGCCGCTTGATTGAAACCTTGTTCTTGATTCCATGTATATCACAGATATGGTCAGCAATACTATCAAACTCAAATATGAATGCCAGTCCAAGCCCACACATGGCTGAAATGGTATAGCTACATATCCCAATCGGCTGAAGGATGGATATACCAAGCATGAAGCCAACGACAAGGTAACTATTATACTCTATGAACTTGCACACAGTCCGGCGGCCAGCCCTGCTAAATCTGAAGTCCTCTCCCCTCTTAACCACACTGTCGATGATGCCTAATACGAAGTCAGCCACAATCATTACGACGATAAATGCCAGCATCCAACGAAGCTCGAACACTACCCCTTTTATCTCTCCAATAAAGGAGTAAGCCCCGGCAACTAGAAGCTGCGGGGCTATTATGGTAATCAGATTCTGCATTACTCCTTATTTACCTTGCCACCGAACAACTTGGCCAGCCATTCAGACGTAACCACTGACACAATTCCAGTCGATGCCAGTGCCACAAATAACGAGTCTATCAATACAACCCAAATGCTTGCATCCGAAGGCGGAAAGCCGAGATTCATCCACCACGAGAACACAGTCACGATAACACCGACGACCGCCGTCACCCACATTGTTACCCACTTGTTCATCGGGCTCTGGAGCTTAGAAGCGATGAAGCCAACCCCAGACGGAACAACGATAGACACCAATCCGGTGAAGCTGGCAAATCCGGTCAGAAATTCCGGAACAGAAGGTTCTACACTAGCGGAAGTTTCCGCAAAAACACTCACCACGCACAAAAGAAGTGCAACACACATGAAAACGAATCTTTTCATTTTACTAAGATTTTAAATTAAACAAAAAAGCCCCTAGATAGCATATCTATGTACACTATCTAAGGGCATTGACAAATATAATTATTATATTATAACCCTAATCGAATTATGAAAAACTAAACGAGTATAGTATTGGTATATTTGCTTGATTTCTACCTATTTTCTACTTTTTTTATATTTCCCTAATTTTATTACAAATAAAAATTACAAGATGAGGCTTGAGTTATTACATTATTATTTTTCTTTCTCTTGACCGCCTTCAAGTCTCTTACGATTGTGCTTGATAAAATCTCCGAATAGATTTCTGTAGTCTTAACTGAGGTGTGACCTAGCAGTCGCTGAACTGTCGTAATCGGGACTCCCTGATGGATCAACAGAGTAGCACAGGTATGACGTGCTGTATGGTAGGTTATGTGCTTCTTGATCCGAGCCATACCGGCAATAACAGACAGAGCCTTGTTCACTTCCGAATTACTGCCTAAGCTGGCAAACTCTGTTATACAGTAGCGATCCAGAATAGACAATGCTTTCCCCTCGAAAAGAAGATGAAGTGGCAATCTAAGTTCTATACCCGTCTTAATCGACTTGAAGTGCAGCCACCGCTTACCGTTCACACGGATAAAGTTAGCTGGTGTAAGCTGACAGAAGTCAGAATATCTTAATCCTACGTAGCAACAGAACAGGAACGCATCCAGCACGTGTCGCAACTTCCTATCGCTAACCTCGAGGTTCTCCAACTTTTTCAGTTCGTCCGGTGTTAGGAACTCGTGCCGCCCCTTTTCTTGTTTAATCTTATACTTACGAAACGGATAAGCGTCTGCATGAATATATCCCTGGTTAATGGCTTCGTTGACTAACGTTCTGAGCTGACGTAGATGCTTTGCCACGGTATTTATTCCGTTGCCTTTTTCCCTAAGATATACCTCGAAGTCCTTCAAGAACGTGTACGTTATATCCTTGAAATCTAGCCCTGGTCTAAACTCCTGCAATACGGTTATAGTCGTATACAGATTCTCCTTTGTACTCTCTCTCCTATCAGAATGCGTAACGTATTCCTTTGCAAATACAGGAAATGTAACATTAACCGGACGATTCTTCTTCATTGCATCCTTCAAGAGTGACAGTGTAGCTGGAACTCCTCTCTTCCATAGAGCCAGCTCCACACCTTGAAGGTGCAGAACAAACTCGAATAGCATGGCGTTCAAATCGTTCGCTTGCGGATGAACAATAACCTGAGAAGTCCGTTTATCCCAGTGTTCTGGCTTGAGATATATGTTTGTTTTGAAATATACTTTACGTTGGTTCAATGATGCTTCGACTTGTACGAGTGCTGTTCCTTGTTTATTCAGTTGTTTCTTGCGGTTGTAGACAAGCCGGTATTTTATCTTATCCATTTTTAGAACGAAGATAGATATTTACATAAAATTAGACAAATCCGACTCGTGGGAGGACTACTACCAACAGTTACAACTAAGAGTAATGGACTAATGAATTCCGAAACCTATTTGTTATCAACAAAAGTATTTGTCAACAAAACATTTAAAATATGGACTCTTGAACAGTTTCGACATGCTTTATTTGAAATGTTTGCAAAAGGACTAGATAACACAATATATCACTATTTAATTTTTTGTCGTGACACTACAATACGAATCCAAAAGATGGATTTTCATTCAAATAATGACCATGCAATAAAAATATTAAAAGATAGTAAAAACAATATTTATATTCAATCACCAAATGCCTATTCATCAGTTGTGATTTCAATAGTAGGTGCATTGCCTGTATCTTCTTTGTCATGGGATAATTATAATGATGATACTTCCTCTTTTGAAGAAATATTACCATCAAATTAGTCTTACTCCCACATGGATTTTTCTAAACATTTAAGCTAAGAAAAATCGAGGTGGGAGAACTGATAGGGCTAAAGAATTATGTTCGTATGCATGAGTATCCAACCAGTACAATTCGAAAAGACTGGTGCTTTTTAGGTCGTTTCTCCAATGCTTCAAAGTCACTTAATGTTGCCTTACGGATATATGGTTCAAATGGTTATAATGCGCAACCAAATCAAAACATGTTCGCTGTTGTATATATCAAGCATTCATGGGATGCATCAACAGTACCAAGTAAAAGATTTGGTACTTACGTAGAATTGCATGAATTAGATAGAACATTATTTGATGACATTAAAATCATTGCTACTTCAGAAGCAAACTGTGAGGTCTATATTAAATTTAGCGGATACACGTCAAATGATCTAGAATCTATTAGAGGTTCCTATTCTGTAGAAGGAAATGGAAGAATGAATTGGGAGCACAATGGTACATTGGTTGATACTGTACCATCAACGGGTACAGAACAACCAGTGACTATAAGAAGAGTGGTCGTTGAAGAAATATAATCTTATCACTTAGATTTTTCTTTACCTAATTGTTAAGGAATTCCACCTCGTGGGAGGACTACTACCAGTAGCAAACATATTAAGTAAAGGATTAATGTCTCCTTTGCAATTCAATATCAATGACATGAAAAATATACAGAACTTGAATAGTGATAACTATTATAAAATTTGTTCTATTAATTCTTCTGAGGTTTTATCAATCAAATTTTTGGTTGTACGAGGAAACTCTATTGTATATTATTCTCTTTTCGCATATGTTGGGGGGACTGGCCTTATAACAGCTGCTGCTAAAACAGGAGATGATGCAGGAATAAATTTAGAATTCTACTATGCAAAAAGTGCAGATAATTATAATATCATTTATCGAAGAAACTCTAACCATGCCGGTGTATTCAAAGTTGAACTGGCAAATAAAACAGTAGAATTATACAATGAAGAATTACCCGATAAACCCAGCAATGCAGTATTGATACCAATCAAATAGGAGCCTTGTATATATCCTCATAACTGATTGGTATTCTATAAAATTTAATTGCCTGATGTAGGGGTTATTTCTATTGCTTCATTTATGTTTATAGATGACTTTAATTGTACTGATTTGATACCGTTATTTATCCCTATAGGAGATATGCAAACAGACCCCGTTGACATACTACTAAAATCAATATATATTTTAGCATTTTCTTTGTCGACATAGAATTTACAATATGGGACACTTGCACCAATATATTTAACTTTAGAATCGTTTGGATTGTAAGGCATTATAGCACATTGATATAAACATACATATCCACTTCTATATATAGTAATATTATAAACTTCAGCGTTATAAACTGTCGATAACACTATTTCAATATATTTATTTGCAGCATCAATATTTAAAAGGAATGGAGCTATTTTTGCAGGCATCAAACCTTTTACTCCTGAAGCAGCTACTGGTAACAGTCCTCCCACAACTGATATTATCTCAGGATTTTGTATCGCATCTTTTAAAGATTTTTTCTGTATCATAATAATTTGATTAAGCGTTAAACGAAATTGATTTTGAAGTTAAATTGGCTTTAGTCGTAAGGGTGGTTTGGTCGTAAAAGCTTGATATGTCAAAGTCATGAACATTTTTCACGTAGAATGTACCAGACTGACAACGTATACTTTCTATTATCCCACACGAATACCTACGAACCTTGAACATAAGATTAACATGACGGAGCTTACCAATCGTGATAGTATTGATAACATACTTCTCACTGCCTACCCATATCTCGCCCATGTTTCCCAGATTGAGGATAGCAGGTCCGTTGGAAGCGTTCTGTATTGTAAATTCCATATAGTCCCAGTTAGGCAAACACGAATCCCTGTCTTCGGGAACATAGGCAAGCACACGCCCCCATTGAGGACTACCTCTCCATTCACCTGTGAGAGCAACAAAATTAGACGTAAGCGGAATTGCTACCTGACTTGTTCCTAACTCCACAGAACCTACTCCCACAGAACGAGAAGCAAACATATTTGACCTCCAAAAAAATGCTTCCCCTGTTTTCCAATTCAAACAAATATTCGGGCGAAACGCATTCTCCGGATTCATCGGATCGGCCGCATTGAAGTCCTTATAATTGGTTACATCATCGTTATTGGTATCTTTCCCATACTCCGATATCGTGTACTGGTCATAGAAAATGGCCTGTCCGATTTTAGCGAATTGAATCAATGCAAGTTCAATCTCAATCGCATTGAAATGCTCAAACGGAAGCCACGTAGCTTTTTCTCCATTTTTTGCATAATCTTCTGCCGGTGTCATGCCCTGCTCAGTACCCAGCCATGTTCCGACCTTGTTCATTACATAACGAACTGCATCCTGCGCCGTGTTCGGCTGGAATACGACATAAGGAGCCACATTAGCCGAACACGTATATCTCATGGTAGAAGAATATATACCAGCCGGATAAGGAAGCCTGGTCACTGGCTTAACACGATAATTAACCTCTGTTTTTTTTTCTGCTATCATAGTTATTCCTCCGTTGTTATTACTACTGCAACATTACCTGAAGCCTGCTCGCACATAGCCTCTGTTACGGTTCCGCTGTATGATGCAACCTTAGCCGTGTCCGGATTAAGGATATTACCTGCTGAATCCGTGAATACAAAGAAAAACTTCATGTCCTTGAATTTTGTTGTGCTGCCACGCTTCACCAAAATCGGTGTATAGGTAACAGAGCCACCGGAACCCTGCTCGATAGTTTCATTCTCCGGATTGGGATTCGGTAAGATATCGAACGGATCACTGGCATCTATGACCGTCTGAACATCCATGCCGATTAAAAAACCATCCTGGAACACTTCTACCTTGAACTGTCCGGTAGTATCAACCATATCATTTGTAACGGTTAGAGTCTGCTTTGTTTGCCCTGATAATACCGACCACGTGCCAGGCTTGAGTGTATACCATTTATACGTCTGACCAGCATTTAGCTGATCACTTCCAATCCATGCAACAGCCTTCAAAATACAGGAATCTCCCTTATCGGTAAGAGTAAAGAACTTATTGTCACCTGCCATAATGGTAACACGCTTACTGTTACCGACTCCGACCGTTATTGGTATGTTATACACGGCTTGTACCTTGTCGGAGGTATTACCTACAGCAATCGTGGCTTCAGCCTTGATATTACATGACACACCACCGGAAGCTTTAACCAGATTTTTTTTAATCTTTAACGCAAAGTAATTCTGTACTCCAGCCTGATAAGGAACACTCTGGAAGTGACCTGTTTCTCCGTTAAAACTATTCGTTGAAACCTTGTCGCTACCGAATGTCAATTCAGTGTCATTAAAGTACCATTTCACAGAGTTGGGAACAACTAACCCGGCAGCAACCAATGAACTTGTAATAATATAACTTAGCATAGGCGTTAATGTTGAAAAATCCGGAGATATATTAGTCGGACTACCTGCTGTACCCTGATATTCCTGATACAAGTCGCCCATATTGGATTGCAGAAAAGGCATGTATACACTACCCTTGCGTAGGAACACGACCTGCCGTACTGAACTAGCCTCACTCATTGCTGCCTCCTTCCTCGTTAAGAGCTGTAGGTGTATCTGGGTACTCAGGCAAAATTGTCGGTTCGTCATCCCGATATTCATCCGGAGTAGTCACTTCTGCCGGATTCTCTATACCATCTGTTTCCAAGCGGGCCGACTGAGGAGTCAATGCCACACCACCCACACGAGCTGCTCGATCAAATATCGTATCACCTTCGATGCAATTTAAATCAGACTGCCACAACAGCACATTCCCGTCTGCCGTCATGTTACGGATAGATGTAAGCCCCATCTTATCTGCTACCTGTTTTGTTACTTTCACATAGTATGCCATAGTTGTATAATTTTTTAATTGTTGATTCTGTCAAAAAGAACATTACCTTCAGCGTCCTGCAATACAGAACCGTCCGTATCATCAATAAGTATAGCTTGCGGGCCCCTATCCTGCACTTCTAATTCAAGCATCATTCCTGGAATGAACGTAATCGTAGGTTTGATGCCCTCAGCCTGCTTGCTGTAACTCTGTGAATAGGGAGATTTCACATTCCATACAAACCGGAACCATTCTTCCGGATCAGGAACAACACCCATTCCGTCAGTGACGAATGCTTCCAGCTTTAATTTTTCCGTTCCTCCGGCTACATAAGTAGGTGCACCCTTCCAGTCTACTTCGACTTCAGGTATACGACGACGGATAGTAGTTGTCACTTCAGGTATATCATCATTAGGCTGCTCAGGTACTCCGTCAGCTGAATACCCTAACTTACATACATAAGTCTGCTCTTCCCCAATATAATCCTGATTTATCGTAAGAGTATTATGGTCTATTGCTTCAACTTCCCAGTCATTGTCACCGTTGCCATCAGTTATAGCCTCCAAGCCACCACTATCAGTTTTACGATACCAAAAGAATTTACATTTCTGTTTATCAGATGAAATTTCATTGCCTTCAAGAAACACCAATGCTGTAATCTTACGAGATAAGGGATTGCGCAACGGATTCCATATAACAGTAGCAGGACTATCTATTTTAAAAACAGGGACTGGAACTGTTACGTCACTTACAGGAATTACTTTAGAGAATCTGAATACTAATATCTGATTGGTACGAGTATCTGCATATTCAGCATAAAATTCCAACGATAGAGGAGTAGCTACAGAAGAATTACGTTTAACCTTAATCTGTCCTTTATTATCTCCTTCTGTCGTTATCTCGTAATCGGTATTATCCGAACCTATCAATGTTCGTTGTGTACCAATAACCTCATACCACTTCATATTAGTAAGAGATGCGTTCACCGAACCGCTCTTAATATACGAATCCGGATCTGTTGCATTACACCTCGGGAACAAGACTAAGGGTGTCAATGAGTAATCAGGAGTATACTCATTCGTATTAGCACTATAAGTCTGTCGTTCCGGAACGCTTCCAATGACTTCTATACCCCCACTTGTTTTTAATGGAGTATAGTTTACATCCATTCTCTTTATTTCGCTTTTTATTCCCATATTAGAATGTTATTGTTTGTTCTGCAATTTCTGTCTGCTGACCATCACGCAATAGAGCCGTTGCCTTAAAAGAGCATACTCCCTTACGAGTAAAATCAAGACCTAAATCATCGACTGTCAATGTAAGAGTCTTTCCGGCATCAGCTCTCTTGATCGCCCAGGCGTTATCCTCAGATACATTACCCGTATCTCGTGTCCAGCTTATATCCGTATCAAGAATGCTGTCTGTCACGTCACGGTTGTATAATTCTCCTGTTACATTAAGAGTAGTAAACACTACCCCTTCCTGAAGCTGGGCTGCATCGAAAGCCCAACCGTTTTCGCTTTCTATGTCTATTGTGAATTCCGGATTCCCCTCAACCATCGCCCATCCCGTGCTGGCATAGCGAGGTTCATCCGTTGTTCCGGTAACAAGGCACTTCCAGCGACATCCATAATGCCATACCGTATCAACCATTTCCTTATCGGCCGTATAAGGATTATCACTTTGAGCTACCTCCAATGACCAGAAACCACGGTCGTTTAGCTGCACGACAACCACGCCCTGATAGTCTATCCGCATCAAGTCCTGGATAGCGATACCACGGCAATACACATAACTCTGTCGGTAGTTGATTGGGAGGTTATCGAACAGTTCCAATCGCTTTAGTTTTCCGATAATGATGCTGTAGTTAGATTCCTCGAGTATAGGTTTCGTGACACCGTCAAGCATGCAAATACAGCCTTCATAGCTGGATATATACCAGAATCCCTGCCGTTCTTCATCCACTGCATTTCCTCGACGGGTAATTACCATGCCGGAAACAGGAGGATAGTTCTTACCACCCGGCACCTCTTCATCAGGATAAAGAACCACGTTAATCTTATTCTCTGCCTGCATTACATTTAATACGCGGAACCAGCTATCATAATATTCTCCAGTTGAGTTCAAGTTATTCACTGAGCCGTAGTCTACGTCTTGTTCCTTGAATGCCGTAATATCATTATCCCAGCGACGACGAAGATACAGGTCATAAGTGCCGTCTTCGAGCTGCTCAATTCGTTCGATTGTACCAGATTCAGAATAAGTGACGTTCCCTTCCTGCGCAAACCAACGATTGTATATCAGCTCTTTTACGATCATTGCGCTACGTACCTCTAGCTTTTCAAACTGTCCACGCCCATCAGGATATATACCGGCACCCTTACCGGCTGTCAAAGAGTCAATAAAATTGCCGAACTTCAGAAGGAAATTGGTAGCATCTGACTGATCTTTTCTCAGGAACAATTTTTTCAAGCTTTCCGTATTTTTCGATATTTCATACAAAGTACGAACGGCAGAAAAAACATTACTGTCAGAAGGCAATATGTCATCATTTTTCCCGATTATCTCAAGATAGATACCATACCCGCGAATAAATTCCCTGAGAGCATCAAGAGATACCTTCCTTCCTTTATTCAACTCAATCATATCTTCGGAATCGAGGACATCCGTATTAGCCAGTTGGTCAATGGTCAGGCTGTCCTTCTTCAAAAAAGATACAACTGAATCAATTATTTCCTGTTTTTCTAAATCCGTCATAGTATCAGCAATCTATTATCATATTGTCGCATATTGTTATCCTGAACCCTTCTAATCTTCAGCATATTCTCGGACTCAGTATAATCAACAAATTGAATCTCTCTAAGAATCTGGTTAAAGACATAGCTTCTTACATCATCAATAACCTGATTGATTTCAGGAACATTAGATTCAGACCTGATATATCTTTTCCCGTTAAAGTATACATAGGTGCAGCTAAGAATCCTATTCAAATGTTCTCCATACCATATTGGACACCCGATATTGCCTCCAAGAGTGAATGTTTTCATCGTATAATGTCTTGAATATATCTCAGAAAGGTCATTCTCAGAATTAGTGAACTGCTCGTTGTCGACACCGAAACTCCAGTTACTGTCCTTGAACCCGCCATGTACACGCCAGTCGAAGAACATCTGCTGTTCCGATACCCAGAAGATTACATCCTGACGATCCTTATTGTCCTTGCTGGAATACTGTATAAGAGTAGTATTCTTCAACACAGACTCATCTGACGTAATCCTGAAAGGCTCGGAGTTAGAATCATTAACATTAACCATGTAATACCCATCCTCCAGTCCGGTAATGACGTAATAATACAGCTTATCACTGTCGTTCATCGACCACACATTCCACTCAATATCCATCTCTGAATTATCGCACACGGAGATAATCTTCCCTGTAATCGCACGTGATTCCGCTCTTACTATCACCTCAATAAGAATCTGGTCAGTCGGAGCAAATACCTGCGTATAGTGGCTTTTGCAACCTGACACATCAGAAGACGGCGAAAAAAACAGCGGGGTAAATGGGCTAACTATATACATATTCAATCTGTTTCTATCAGTTCATATTCATAGGCATTCTCACAGGCAGTACTGTAATCAAGATTACCCAGGCAGCCAGTATACATCTTTCCGTCCCACTCTATCTGTACAAGAGTTTCGTTCCACTCTTCAGGAAACAGATAGTTGTCTGTCTGAAAGGTAAGACTTCCAGGACCCAGCAATGGAGAATCCAGCTTTATATTCTCGGTAACCTTCTTACCGTCCAGCGAGATATCAGAGTTTCCGGTCGTTGAGGCGAATTTCAGTTCTCCAGTCAGCGATGCAAGATACCTTTTATTTGCCTCTACCATGTAAATTGGAGCATATCCGGCATTGAATACAGTATCGGAATAAGAGCCTTCAACGGAGATTTCCCTGTCAATAATATATACAGAATCCTCAAGGTGACACATGACAGCGAATATCTGCTCGTCAGAATCTGAACTACTTGTTTCCTCACCTCTCTTGCCGACAAGCTCCTCGAATCCGTAACAATCAGCCCTATATGGAGAAATCAAAGAGAGCTGCTTGTCTGAGATTAAGATTCCTGTCGTATAATTCACTGAAAAATTGAATTCATCCTTTCCGTTATTTCCCAGGTCATAGTCCTGCTTACTGTACCCTATCTGAACAGACGAATATATTCTGTCAGAAGCAACCGAATACTCAGGCTCGGAAATAGACCTGATAACCTTTACATTACCTCTACCGAACACTTCATTGCGATGCTTGAAAACAACGAATGGAACCTTATTGCTGCTTCCACTGCTTTTTACAGTACATTCCACAAGGGATTGCCCTATTACAATATAGCTTTTCTGCCCATACTGGTATATATACTCAGGTCTGGCTGCATTGTTCTTATTATAGGTAGAATATCCGGCAAATGCACTATAATACAATCCTTCAGATAAATAATAAAACCGTCTGTCCCGACGGACATATATTATGTTGTCTGTTGACACGCTTCCATTATATACACCTGAATCCTTGCTTACAAGATTGACTATACCGCCAAACTGAAGTATTCCGCTATAATCGCTATCAGACACCTCACCATGAATATATTCGTTAAGAGTGGCAAACCAGCGTCTTATTCCATCGTCTATTTCCTTCATTTCAAGGGTTGCTGTATACAGGATATTATTCCCCTTGTTGCAATAGTATCTGTCAGTGCGAACTTTGTAAAAAGCCATATCCTCAGTCTGATAATCCTCATTAGCGTCAAATGATGCTCTCCATGCTGGCTCCTGCACTCCAGGTACAACCGTAGCCTTCAGGAACACACCATCTGTATTCGAGAAATAGGGCAACAACGTAGTTTCCTCGGCATCATCCATATTCTTGTAATCGACAAAACCGCCAAAGTCGACAGTATTACTTTCTATGTCATTATATTCAGCGCTGAACAGAACTCTGTTCTCGATTACATAGATATAGCCAAATACAGATTCCATCCACTCACAGAAGTCTGAGAAGGATGATGTTATCTTAGCACTCTGAAAGTTGCGGATACTTTCCGCAGCAACAAGGACGGAATGTTTCAATCTTGTATTATCAGTTTCAACTCCAGCTTCATTCACGGTATCCTTAATATCGGCATACAGTCCTTCCTTCCCGTTCATTGAATCAAGCAGGCGCTGGAGGAATGTTACAGGTTCCACAACATCGATATTAACTGGTTCCCCACGGTCGTTCCAGCTAAGACTTACGTTAATGTAATCAAATCGTATCTCATAGCCTTGCAGATTATGTGAGCCCTGAGGATCAAGAATAGCAATCTGGAGCTTTTCACCTGATTTAAGCACTCCACTCCATTTCAAGGAATCCCACTTGTCGGTAGCATTATCTGATGCGCTTGCAAGCCGGATCAGGCTACCATCAGAAGATATCTTGTACAAGTAAGTATAATAATTTCTGAATCCGCTGAACGTGCGGGCTGATATTACTATATTGATGAGGCTGTTATCAGACAGACATTCAAGGAACCATGAGGAAGTACAAGTATTTTCAGGAACATTTACATCTGCCCATTGCCCTTTTATATGAACCTCTTTCTGGTCCTGTACAAGAAAGCTGTTGCTTTCACTTTCACTTTCGGAACTGATATATACAGGAGGAATAAGCCACCAGTCAAGTTCTTCCAGCATTATGGTTTGATATGTGCTGCCTTCACCCTGCTGGCCGGTAACAGTAAGTGTTTCCTCATTACGTATGCTGACACCATCATACTTCAATATCTTGGAAGACAGCTCTTCTACGGAATAGTCATACTTAGTTGATTTGTTGGCTTTGATAACGGCAGCAGCAGAATTATCAAGACAACAAATTTCTGCCCTGTATGAGTCGTATTTGAAGCTCGAGAAATCAAGAGGGCACTCGAATATTTTTGTAAATGTCCAGTCGTTTTCTATTGAAAATACAGCGAACGAAGCCAAAGAGGATAAATAATTCTGCTCGTACAGACTGATGATTTTTTCCCTTGCCTCACCAGTCAATTCGAGAGTGCTTCCACACTTTCTCACAACTCCTCCCAAGTCAACACGGCTGTACGACATCTTAATGTCCTTTATGTTGGCAAGCATATCAGACACATCAATACACCCGTCACTCCCAACAGTAACAGTTTCTTCTCCTAATTGTAGATAATATCTGCCTAACATACCCTATTTCCCTTTTAGGCAAATATATCTAAAAGGCTTTATTAACGGATTTAATCAAAAAATCTTGAAATGAAGCCAACAACACAATCACAACATAATCAATGAATTGAGAGGAATTTTGCAGAACACAAATTAATATCCGGCAAAATTCCTCAATTATATTACATTACAGAACCAATAAAAGATTTTCAATCTTGAAGCATCTCATATCTCCCTTGTCAACATCATAATAGGCAAAAGTCTTATAGGATGGCTTGGTGATTCTTTTACTTGCAGTAGAGCTATAATTCATCATTGTACCGGTTGCGACTCTAATAGAACCGTCAACCTTACGATATATAAACTGTACCATTCCTTTACGCATTCTCTTGTAAAGAAAATATACCTGCCATGCCATTTTCAGGGATTCACTCCATGTTTTTTTGCCTGATATACGAATCTGATGCGCATATTTCATCACTCTTGCACGAAAATTAGTTTTTGTTTCCATATTGCAATTTTATATTGGTTTGACTTATAGTTTTTTATTATACTATAAAGATAGCCCATAATATCAAGTTTTGCAAACAGAAACTTCACCATTTATCTGATTTCCAACTCTTTACGGAGAATATTTCGAGCAAATGAAATACGACTTCTGACAGTACCTACAGGTATGGAATACATTCTGCTTATCTCATCGTAGCTGTATCCTTCAGAATATTTTCGAACACAATCAATTGCACATGATTTATTCCTACAACTGTCCAATGCAGCATACACTTCATCGACATATACCTGACTGGATGTGTTATAACCCGATATCGCATATTGTCCTTTATCTACCGAAACAAATCCGACAAGATTATTGTGGTTGTATATAGTAATATAAGTATTCAGTAGAATTGTACTGCACCACGCTTTGAATGATTTGGCCGCATCATATCTTTCTTTACTAGAAAGAATCTTGTAAACAACCTCGCCTGCGAGGTCTTCCGCATCCATCAGATTAGTACAATACTTGCGTGCCTGAGACAATATCCACCCGTAATTTTCGGCAACAATATCATTTATTCCCATCACCATTGTTGCCTGAAATTTTCAAGGTTAACAATTTTCCATGTCTGTTCTCAGTACATTTCTTTTGCCTTTCTGTGCAATCTCTTAAACGGCTGATAAGGAAGTCTGGATTTGCTGTAATATCATTAAGCAAATCAATAATAATGTCACACTTTTTTTCTATTTCTGATAATAGAAATGTAGAATTTCTCTTTTCCATATTATAAATGATTAGTGATTTTAATCATTTACTAACGGAAGCTGCAAAAATTCGATAAGGCACAAAAAAAATGCCCTGTATTGATATTACAGGGCAAATAACATTATTCAGCGCTTCATCATTCTATGTTTGATTTCACGTTCTGCCTGCCGGACCATATTGGCGTAAATACCTGCAGATACAACATTTACATCAATATTCATCTTATAATATGTCATTATAAATGCAATCTCAGCATCGTACGATTCACGTATATTCTGAGGTTTGGAATTTTGATTATTCTTCAATCTGTCATTATGTTTTTTTTGCATATATAGGCACTCGGCTATATGCCTGTCAATCTTACTTTCAACCTTTTCAGTAGTAACCTTTCCATAACCCAGATCTTTCATGGCGACAAGGACAAATCCGACCTCTCCAAGTGACAATAATGCTTTGCACATTCTCAATGCAAGCAGACGTGATTTTATTTTGACCTCTTCTTCCCTATCCATCAAATAAGATTCTACACCAGATGGATTAACTATTTTCCTATAGTCGTATATAAGGTCCGATGCCTTTTTCTTGAGATCTGACGATGGAAGCTCCTCACCTTGCAACAATACGGAATAATTACCGCACAACAGTTCGATAAAGTTCTTCAACGATATTTCACTTATATTCTCAATCATAGTCTATTACTCTTATATATCTGATACTGCATATTGTTATAATCCCTGTGCTGCTGCTTCATTATTTTACCAATATCACTTCTAATGCCATGCATTTCTTTCTTTAATTCAGAATAGTCATTATTCACTATTACAGGAGCGTTACCGGAAGAGACCATAGGAGTTATATTTCCTCCAACATCATTCCAGTTGAACATATCAACATCCGGGTATACTTCAGCACCGCGAGGCAAATCTACTAAAGTAGGAGTATCTGGTGTAATCCACGGTTTTCCACCATAGACGACAACTTCTTGTTTACCTCCATCCCCGACAATTGCAAGCCCACCAATATGAGCACCGTTCTTGGTTCCCTCCTTATATGCAGGAATCGGAGTAGCAGCAATGGTAGCTACCTGAACTGCACCCATAGCAGCAACCACACCAGCCATGATAGCACCAAGGATAGGACCAAGTTGCCATGCCTCCATGATACCACGTGCCGTTGCGATACCGGTCTGTGCAATCTGTACTGCCTTATCCCACTTTGCCTGCTTCTGCTGCAATTCAACTTTTCTCTTTTCCAGTTCCTCATTCTTTTTTGAGGTCTTATCCTCGGCAGCCCTCTTTCTGGCTTCGGCTTCTTCCTCAGATATTGCACCACTCTCAGCAAGAGCTTCAATTCTTTCGATATCCGCATTGTATGCATCCTCGTTGGCATCCTGTTCTTTCTCAATCCTGTCAATATCTCCTTCATAAAGAGTAGACATGAGATTGCCTATATTACTGATTGCCTCACCAGCAACATCCATCCAACGCTGGGCATTCTTCATCCTTTTCTTATATGAGTTTTCCTCTTCATCCTGAACACGTTTTATCGCAGCAATCTCAGCATCAGCTTCAGCATTCGCTAAATCAGCCTTTGCTTTCTGAAGCTGTTCGGAAAGTTTTTCCCGGTCGTCCTGACTCATGTTCTCAACAGAAAGCTGTTTTTCAATAGATTCAACAGCAGCCTTAGCGGTTTCTAATGAATAACGTTCGGTTATATCAGCCTTCTTTTTCTCGTATTCCTCATCCGAAACAAGTTTCTTGGCATGCAGCTTTTCCAACTCTTTCAGGTCAGAATTATATTGTGCATTCCTTACAACCTGCTCGGCAGCAGCAGACTTGGAAATCTCATCAGCCGAATCAGCTGCATATTCCTCATATATCTTACGTCTTTCAGCAAGATACTTCTGCTCGATGAGGCTCACGTCAGCACCGTTACTTTCCGCCGCCTTAATTTCTTCCTGTTTCTGTTTGTCAAGAATTTCAAGGCGGATAGACATTTCTTCCTTACTACCTTCCTCTACAGAAGAAAGGCGGTTTTGAAGATCAATGCCAGCACGATTTTTCTCATATTCTTCAGACGCCTTTGTCAATGCATTGTTCATCTCTTCCTGCAAGGACTTCCTCAATGCAATTTCTGCAGACGAATTTCCTTTTACGGCATCAATCTTTTGCTGGTATCCGTTACGGATTGTAGCCAGTTCTTTCTCGATACCGTCTTTCATCAAGGCAATACGTGATTCTTGCAAGGATTTTTCAGCTTCAAGTCTGGCTGTCTTTTCATCCGTTGTTTCGGCAGATATGTTTGACTTATTATTACCTGGCATCTGGTAATTTTCAACCATTTCAAGCTGCTTCTCCATACTTGAATAGCCTCTTTGAGCAACCATTCTAGCCTCCCACGATGATTCAATATCCGCATTTATCTGACTATTGGTCCGGTCAATACCCAATCCTTGTTTCCAAAAACTTGCGTTCTGATATTCTTCATAATATTTTTTGTTAAGATCAACAGCGTCCTTAAGATTTTTCTCCTCCTCTTGTAGGGCTTTCTTCATAACGGCAATTCTTTCGTCCTTCGCTTTCTTGAAAGCATTTTCTTCAGAAATACCCTGCTTAATATATTTTTGAGTAGCTATATTGATACGCTCATACTGCTTACTGACCTCCTCTTCTCCATATTTTGCGCCATCTGCTCTCGCCTGCTCTTCCTCCCTATTAGAAATCTCTTCTATACTTTCTATTCCTTTACGTACTAAGGACAACAAATCTGCATTCATGGATGCGATAGAGGCCTTAACTCTTGCAGCCATACTTTCGAATGCACCACCGGTGGCATCAAACAGTAAAGATAATTCGGTAGACAGTCTTTTCTGGCTTTCTATCATATCTTCCTGTGCCTGTCCTAATTCTCCATTTTCATCTTTTACATCGCTAAGGTTTGTCTTGATGTCTTTCAGAGTTCGGATATACTGGAGTCCTGCATCCTCACCAGGTCCACCGAAGATATCAGCCAATGCAGTACCGACAACAGACGCACTATCTGGTAACTCATTCAATCGTTCCGATACCATCTGTATAATGTCGAACGTGGTTTTCTGACCTGTTCTCAACTGTTCCTGAACCTTGTCGGCGGATATGCCGATTCCTTCAAGTGCAGCAGCAGTAGCAGCAGTCATTTCACGAATACGCAAGTTACCTTCCTTGATAACATCCACACCCTTGTCAGAATATATACCTGATTTGGCAGCCTGAGCAGTTATGGCAATGAATGTTTCGGCACTTATTCCGGCTTCCTTGAAGTATGCAGGATACTCCCTAAGGGTATCCAGAAACTCTCCATTTGCATCAGCCCCGGCAATGAACCCGTCCTTGATAAGCCTGATTGATTCTTCAGCGGAGATACCAAACTGCTTGGACACAGCATTGGCACCAATCAATACCTCCTTGAAATCCTTACCATAGAAGTCTGCAATCGCCTGCACTTCCGTACGATAAGCCTTCAGGTCTTCTCCCGATTTTTCCGTGAACTGCTGGGTAAGCCTTGTTGCCTCTGTCAACCCCTTATTATAGTTTACCCACCAGCCTATTCCTGCACCGGCAGCACCGACAGTTCCAAGACCAAGGAGCCACTTATTCTGGAATATCTTGCCAATTCCGGACAATCCTTCGAACATGCTGCCTGCGTTACCAAGAGATTGAAGGGAGTCTCCAAAGCTTCCGGCTATAATACCAAAACTTCCCATGGAGTCGTTAAGGTTGTTCAGCTCCATCCAAGCAGCTTTAACTTCTTCCTTATAGCCACCGATAGTCATCTTCTGCTGAGTATATCGGTCACTGTTACGCTTCACATAGTCAGTATTTACACCGATTGTAGAGTTCAGCTTACCTAACGTGTTTTTGTAATCTTCGTCAGTGTCACGTACCATTTTAACGGCCTGACGCAATCTCTTATTTGCTTCATTAGCTTCATCAATACTATGTACCTCCTTGTCAGACAAAGCAAGCGCTTCCTTGATGAAACGGATGCGTTCCTCTTCGGTCATGGTAGCAGACTTTCTGGTAGTGTTCGCAGCTTTCTGAGCTTTGTTCATGGCTTCCTCAGCCTTAGCAGCCTGTTGCATTGCCTTGGAAGCTTCAGCAGAAGCCTTTGATAATTCCTTAACCTCTTTGGTACTCAGCTTTTCAGCGTCTGCCTTCTGTTTGATTTTTTTCATCAACTGTTCTGCAATCTCTGCCTGCCGGCCGAATGCTTCAGTCAATTTATCAGATGCAGAAGATACGTTCTTAGCTTGAGTATTGTATATAGTCTGTAACTTGTCGATATCTCCCTTAACATGAACATCAATTGTAAGTCCCTTGATAAGTTCTGAGGCAGCTTCCTTGTAAGTCTGTCTGACACCTGAGATAGTGCTGTCAAGTTCCTGCAACTTCTTCAATGATTCCTCGTCAACGAAGTCCTTTAATTTAAATTCTCCCATTACAAATAGTGTTTATATTCTACAATAACGCCATCCACTTTTGTACCTTCCTTATCAAAAGAGTAGGTACCGTCACTCTTCTTGTATACAACGTACACACATCCGTCCAGCATGGCAGCCTTCTTGGCCAGCATTGCAACGTGATCATATTCCGACATGATTTTTTTATTCTCGCAACCGCATCCCATCATTTATACCCACATTTTTTTACAAACCGTTTCAAATAAGGCTCGAGTAATTGAAGCACAACATACTCCCTTGCATCTTTACCCAGCATCAGAATGTCCTTACCATATTTCCTTACTATGTCCGGACCGTCTACGAATCCTACAGTATCAATCGTAAGAGTGTCACCTGCAACAGAAGCACGGATACTCTCATGGAATGGACCGGTGATATACAGATTAGGTACATCAACAGGTCTTGGAGGGAGATTAAGCCTCGGGCTGGCTATCGGAGGAGTTATCTTCTTCTTCCATGCTATATACCCGTCAGGATTGTTATGCCATACTGATGTAGTTTCATGAAAATACGGATCATCAGAATATCCCGGTCTAAGACTGTTGGTATTACCGTCAAGACCGGAATAGAGCTGTTCCCTTACAAGATCTGCAACTTCTATCCTATTTTCCTGCAGGCAATCCATACATGACTTTTCGAATCCGGATGCGATTCTGTGTATCGCATTCTCCAGTTTTTCAAAATCAGCCATACATTTAAAATTAAAGCCGGACTTTCGCCCGGCTTGATATAGGTTAATAACTTACTCGGCAGCCTTAATTTGATTATCAGACTTGCCGCAAATCTTATCATACACATCAGACAGGACTTTCTTACGGTCTGACTCCTTCTTTCCCTGCCATATTACGGAAAGGTGCTTTTCGATGAATTTTTCCTTGGTCAATTTCTTCACCTGCTCATCGACGAATGTTACATTATCAACTCTCATGCCTTAGACGCCTTTACAACTTTAACACACTCAACCCACTTGATATCGTTTTCGTAAAGCACAGAAGGAGATTTCAATCCGATTTCTCCCTCACCGGCAACAACGGTTATCATTCCGTTTTCATAGGATGCAGACGTGGTACCATCCATAACAGTAGATGCAGCTTCAGCTATTACGCTGCCGATGTCTGGCGTTCTGTCATATCCTCCGATAGTTTCTACAATCTGGTACTTACCAGTTTCCTTTTCTACAAGCATGACTTCAGTAAGACCTTTAACGGCATTTGTCGGATTGAAGTCTAATTTGTAATAGTCAAAGTTCATCTGGCTGTCTTCAGCATCCATATGACACAGATTAACAGTCATAGTAGACTTGGAACTACTGGTAGAAAACGGAGTAGAACTAGGATATACAGTAGACATTGGAATACCAGCAAGTATGCCAGTACCATCATTATATCCGATTAACATATTATTATCATCCCAGTAATATGCATCCCACTCCTTACCAGCACATTTCAATAACTGGGCATTCAGCATCTCATCAAACCTCAGTAAAGTGAATGTATCTGTCTGAGCATTAAGGCCGTTATACTGATTCGGACCATATCCTACAGCGCTTGTCTGTACTTCACCTCCACCCTTGGCATATTCGCACACAGGAGATATAGGATATATTCTATTCGGACGATCAGCATGACACAATTCTGCCATTTTCTCGGCAGTCAGATCCTCAGGAAGTTTAATTCCATGCTCAACAAGAATGATTCCCTTAACCTTGCCCCAATCAATCTTACATGCAGATCCTCCAGTATTCATCTGAGATGATTCACAACTTCTTGTTTTCATTTATCTACAACTTTGATTTTTAATTATTAATTCCATAGAGCGAATATTGATGGCATCAATAGGCTCGCTCACAGCCTCTCCGGATTCCGTATAGGCTCCGTATCTGCCATATGAGTAGTTTTCAGAATAATCATGCGGAATGATGTTGTCATAGTCTATATCAAACCGTCCATCATTTCTAATTACCTCAATCAGCCTATCATATATTGGCCTGAGAATATTGATGAATGAAGCATACAGACGTCGTTCGTTACTCCAGTCCTTCGTCGACGAACATGCTATAAGGATATTCAGTGAAACCTTGGAATAGTAATCAGGACTATCTCTTTTTTCTGTAACCGGACAGAACAGGACGATAAGCGGGAACTTACGCTCTGAAGTTGAAGGGACCTTGCTGTATTCATCCAGTTTGTCCTTAACATACTGGGCTGAACCGAATATGTAGTTAAGTTCCGGATTCTTAACTTCCTCGAACCTGTCATTCTCGATGTCAGCAGGCATTACTATGGTAAGGTTCCCACTCATTTCCTTTACTACATCTCCAATAATTTCAACGATACCTTTCATAGATTGAACTGATTAATCTTATTCAACATGTTGGTCTGGGTAACAAGATCAATCGGACAATTACCCTCTCGCGCCCACTTGATGAACTTTACATTTTCTGAAACCATTCTGTTCCAAGCAACAACCTGTGCATTCATAGGTGAAATGTACTCATTAGCACACTTCAGCCGGACATTGCCAGTTATCGTAGCTTCCGATGAGGAATCACGAAGTATGTGGAACAGCACGTAATCAGCGAATGGCTCTTTCAGCTTGTTGCATACGATTTCATACTTAGACGGTTCAGTATCTTCATTCTTTTCATCATCAGACATATCAAGGTAATCCATTGCATAACCTGCTTCCTTTTCACCAAGCATGGCTTCAAGGAAAACAGGCTGCAACTCCTTGATATATGCTTCTATATGACCGTTTACAGCCATAGAATCAGCACCGGCTGTCTTTGAATTTGAAGCATTCTGAATATGACGGCTCCCTGAAACAAAATATGACGCATCTATCAGCATGATTATTTCTTTTTAGATTTAGCGGTACTCTCGCTTTCCTTGGTATCATAAGGTATTGTTTCCTTATTGTCCGTTACCCCAGGATCTGCATTAAGACATAATGCCATTTCTTCAGATTGCTTCTGTAATCCGGCAATCTGCTCTTCAAGTTGTCTTATTTTTTCATCTTTCTCAGTGATAGTCTGAGTCTGCTCGGCAATCTTAGCATCCTTCTCTCCAATAGTAGTATTAAGACGTCCAATTTCACCATCCTTTTCAGAGATAATAGCATTCAGCTCATTCTCCTTCTCCTTAATCTTCTGTTCCGATTCTACTTGGGTAATGTAACCACTTTCTGAAGGAGTAGTAATAAAAACTACTCCTCTTTTAATACGGATACTCTGTTCTCTGATTACATTTTCCAGATGCTTCGGATCTCCTTTTAAGATATACTCATCCATAAGCACTATTCTTTAGTAATAGCCTCTTTCAATGCAGCCAAATCACCATAAGCAAATGCCCATGGCATGTACACAGGGAAGATAACTTCTTCCTGGGCAATCAAAACTATTTCATTCTTCAACTTGCTTTCGACATCATCAGCCCATTCAAGAGTAAGAGAAGTGTAGTCTATCATGTTGGCTGCAATGTTAAAGTCACCAATCAGGTACTTACCCGGCTGGATGCTGCTGGTTTCAATAATAGGACGTCCTGCAATATGTTTCACACCGTTAACGGTAGTGATTATTCCAAGATTGCGCCCTGTCGTATCCTTCTCAGCCTCCATAGAATTAACAGTGATAGGATTCAGCGCGATAGCATTGGGGGTATACTGTGCGTAAGTCATCACTGCAAATCCTGTTTTAACGACATCAAGAGAATTGGGCACTTCAACTGACTTAAAAGCTCCATTACTTACCTTGAATGTCATTGATGATGCAGATGTTTCCTCAGTATAAGCTACACCTTTTAAAAGAATCTGACGGTCATTAATCTTTACCAACTGATTAGCGCTGTTAAGTGCAGTCAGACCTGTAGCACCAGTAAACGTAATAGTCATACCATCAAGGATAAGATCTTGAGGATTGGTAAATTCAATGATTGTATCCTTGCTTGAGTTGTAACCTGATACAGACTTAACAGAGCCTGCATTTCCGCTGACTACAGTATCACTGATGATTTCCTCTACCGACGTTACTCCTGTATGGTTCACAATACCCAACAGATTTTCTCCTGTTCCGTCTCCGAAAAGGATATTCCAGTCTTCAGCCATAAACACAGCCTCAGGCAGCATTTTAAGAATAAATGAACGGATATAGACGCGGCTTTTCAGCATTCTCTTTGACAGACGAATATGAGTACCTAGGCGTTTTGTTCCGGTCTGAATTTCCTTCACCTTGAAACTTGATTCAGGCAATGTACCATTTTCTGTAACGTAACGTGCATTTCGATCGAAATCGTAAACCTGAGAGAATACCAGGTTCGGAAATGCAGGATCACCCTGTAGAGTATTCAGAATATCACGCACATGGATACGCTTGTTAGAAACCTGAGATACCACTCTATTCTGCTGCTGGGTAGTCAAATGGTCACCGCTGTAGTTGTCTGTCATTGATACGATATCTTTCAGACAGAAACCGTCAAACGAACCACTCTTGCGGGTTCTTCCTTCTGCGAACTCCTTGAACTTGTCAGAATCCAGCATCTCGTTCAGCTTCTCATCAAACTTGTTGATGACATCCATACCGATACCTTTAGCTTTCAAATTCTCGATTGTTTCACCAAGACCTTTTACTGTCTGAATCAATGTTTCGTTGTCTTTCGCAAGCTGTTTGAACTTATCATCGTCATAACCGTTCAGTTTCTCGTTCAGGCCTTTCAATCTTTTTTCCATATCTTCAGGTGAGAGAACACCTTCCATTGCCTTGTTGATAACATTACACATCATCTGTGCGATGTTGTTCATAAACGTAGCCTGTTCCTGAGGCAGGCCGTCAGTCTTAAGACCGAAATCTGCAACTGTAAATTTCTCCATCTTAAATTAAAATTTTAATTATTATTACTAAATACCTTATTCAAAGGACCGAAGAAAGAAGTGCTTTCAGCGGCTTTTTTCTTAACATCATCATCCTCTTGCACCCCGACAGTTTTACCCTGAGTGTTATTCAACGGCTCAGACTTTCCGGAGAAGATGGTTTTATTGCTATCCTGTAACAAGGCGTTACTCCTATATACTCTTCCATAACATGACGGACAGCGGACGTATGCCATGAAATTCTGTATTGATTTTTCTGTCAATTCAAGTCCTTCTGACTTGACAGAATCAATAAGCGCAACCACTTCCGAACGAACTTCAGGTTCCAGTTTGTCTATTTCCTGGCTGACGATACGGTCAGTAAGCCAGCTTGAATACATGGCTGCATTATCAAGTACCTGTTGAGTGAATGTGTGCTCGTGCTGTTCGTCATAATCGAACTGCTGACCGCAATGAGGACAGGTCACCACATTACCGCCATTGATGGCTTTAAGCAATAGATTAAGTTCCATATCATACTGTTTTAATCGTTCATCCGAATAATTAGTGTTTCTGAACGCCTTCCTTATGAATTCAACAGCATCCTTAACCTGTTCTTGCGTACCCGATTTCAAGTTTACAAGGAATGTCTGAGGGTTGCTTCCCCAACTGGTCAATGTCGAATACTCAAACATTTTCCATTCAAGAACTTTCTGAGGATCTACAGTATCACGTTTAATAGCTTTCACCCCGATAGAGTGTTCCAGTGTTCTGCCATTCTCTGCATACAGCTTATAGTCAGCTAACGTATCACGTCCAATCTGCTTCTCGAGGTTAATCTTACCAACCATAACGAGATTACCCTCCTTTTCTTCTCCACTGAGAGGAACGCCAAGTAGCTGGTCTGTACGGTGATTAAGGAACCATCTCATTCTACCGATGTTTTCTTTCAACGTCTTGTTGAACGAACCAGGCATGGAAATATCATTCTGAGAGTCTTTCACACCGATACCGTTCACTGCAACAGTGACAATACCCTTCTCATCAACATCATTTGCCTTCGTTCTGTACTGAAGGTTTTTGGTTTTCTCTTCCATTTTCAACTTCGCTTTTTGTGTTAAGACTAATTACTTGTTTTACTTTATCTCTTTCCTCGTCCGACATCTCGAACAGTGTCTTATCGAACAGAGGATCTTCAAATCTGCTCTCCTTGATTTGCGCTCTCCAGTCATTGATACTGATGAGGCCACTAAGAAACTGCTCCTTGCATCTGGTATTAACCATTGTCTTGACTTCCTCAGCTTCTTTCAATCCCTGCTGCAGACAATCCACATCAGAAAAATCACAGTCAAGATAATAACCACCATCTTCAAGTCCGAGAAATGCAGTAAGCTGTTTACAAAACTTCTTGGCCATTGGAATGATAGTGGATGTATACACAGCTTTTTCAGCTGTAGCCTGATTGCTGAATGTTGATTGGTCCTTTCGAGGAACAAGTACTGAAGGAATGCCGTACGCTCCAGCTATCTGTATAGCGTCAGTCAATGTTTCCTCAAATGGTTGCAGCTCACTGATAGAGAGGTTTGTTCTTACAAATGACAGAGGAACGTCACTTAAACCATAAGGAAGTCTACGATTGTCAAGTCCGAATTTTCCGTAGTGGCTATTAAGAATTTCTTCTTTTTCTTCTTTTGTCATTGCGACAGTTCCAGCTTCATCCTTCTTATTGGATACAAGGAAACCCAAACCACCACGTTTTACATAAATCACGTTTCTCGCTTCATATACAGCAAGAAGGTTAGATATAGGTTTCAGATGAGCGGCCAACCTGCTCTTTGATTTCAGAAACCCGTTGATTGACATATATTCAGGTGAGCCGTCACGGTCATGCCATATCTGATATGAAGGGATTTCCATTGTACTCACATATCCGTAATTCAGCCGATAACAACGAATAATATCATCTTCAGATGCTATTCCGAAGATTGGACTATTAACACTTCTGTTAGGCTCTACATTAACGAAATCAGCAGGAAGTTCCCAGAAATTATCGCACCATTTCCATTTAGGCTGGTTCTTAAATGTTTCACCCATTGCGGCACGAAAAAAGGCATTACCAGTGCACAACTTGTAAACGAAATGTGAATATATCAGCTCGTTCCAAGACATAAGGCAGTTGGGTTTCGTGAGAATCTGGTTCATTCTCTTGTTTTCCCATACAACACTATCGTCCTTTACCTTCTTTAATTGGAATCCGGAACCTGATATGCGTGAAGCTATGTAATCAATCGGAAAGAATACCTCAGGAACAGAACGAAACAGTTCCATGTAATTATGACCGCAAACCAGTGGGGATACGAATAACTCATGCACGTCACAACGGTCAATATAACCACTATCTTTTACACCCTCCTTTGGTGTTGATACAGTCTGTGGTTCACTGGCCATTTTCAGCCCAGCACATGCCGGAATAGTGTCCTGTTTTAACATTGTATATCCCATAGTTTATCCTTATATGACAAAGATAAATTATGGGTATATACAATGTTATAAATCAAAAAATCTTGAAATTTACCAAGCAAGCAAATCAGATTGTAAACAACTAAATACCAAACAAATACATCACTAATCAGGTTTACCCCAATTTTATGATCGTATACGCCATACCACTTAATAAAGCACTGGCTCCACTTATATTGTCCTCATTGTAGTCAAGGACTTCTGTTATAAATGACATATACTCATCATTCTCCATGCCGGTTTCAGACAGAAGGAAATATGATTTGATGAAATCAGATGTAGCAGCTATTCTCTTATCCATATCCTGATATTCCTTCTTAATCCTTACTTCCGGAAGTGTACTACGCAGCTCCCTTGCCATCTGGAAATATGCAGGTGACGATTCCACTATGTACGTTCCTGCATCATGTGAACATATAACAGACTTCATTTCTTCGAGTGATACCGTTTCTCTCATAACAAGGTCAAGAACATGCCATTTTTCTCCACACCTGGCAACCTGGCACATATAGAACTTTCCTCCAACATTCGGCATGATGTACACGATCTTCTGTGAATACTGATATTCGACTGAAGGATTGAAGAATCCGAACACGCTTCTGTCAGAATACATGTTGCGTTTACGACGGTTTGAGAACTGGGAATACTCCTCGTACATGATGTCGTGTACGACATATCTCAAAGTATCGGTAAGGTGTCCGTGTTCCTCATAGGATTGTTTCGTTACGCTGTCCTTTATCTTTGTCTTGAGAATTAAGCCATTAGCATCCTTCTGTACGCTCTGGTAGTCCTCGATTGATACCCTGCAACTATCGTCTATGCTTATGCTGAGGCCGGGCAATGATTTCTCAAAAACAGCATTGACAAACTCACCTGTCATGGATACGGACGGATTCCTGTTACCCACCTTATCCTCAACAATCCAGTTGTCTTTCTTCAACGTGTCAATAAACAGGTCCATGAATGAACGTTTCTCATCGTCGATAGTGTTGGCTGCTTTTGCTGAGGCATCACCATGAAGGTAGATTTTATCGTCATATCCTAACTCCTGCAGTCGCTTAGATACCAGTTTCGCAGCACGTCTTGCGCTATTGTTCGGGCTGTCTGCCGTTGTTTCGGCAATCTGGTACATATCCTTACCTTTGCTAAGGTCTGCCTGCCAGTAGCCGACAGATATGTACGGTAATACATTACTATCGACAGAAAGATGTATAGGTAATCCAGGGATATAATGATACTCACCGCTATTCTTGCCGACATTGAACGAGCCGAGGAACTCGTTACCAGTCTTGATTACTCCCCATTCCCCAAGTGCATACACGTTGTAGTAATCCGGATCATGAATACGGTCATGCTCGAAGTCCATAACACACTGTTCATCGTAATATCCATACGTTCCGTCAGGAGAACCCACAACCCAGAAGTTGTTCAGGTAAGTTGTCTGTATCACTACCATATTGGGAGGATACTCCTCTATTTCCTTTGTCACAGGGTTCACGATTGAACGCCCCTCGTTCATCTTCAATGACTTCACCTTTGTCAACTCTGCAGGTATTATCTGGCCGCCAATTTCTACAGACATGGGGACATCATGCAGTTTCTCGTTATCCAGCCAGTCCTTCTTTATCCAGTGAGTTTCACTGATAGGGTTAAAATCAGCAATAATCTGCTGTCCCTTCTTACCACGCAGACGCTTACGGATCTGCTTCAGGTCTGCATACTCAAACTCGGACAACTCCTCGAGCTGCACCCTCTTGTAGTTGCTGATACCCTTTATCTTTTCCGGATCGTCCAATCCAGAGAAATCTATCTTGGCTCCGTTATACAGACACTTTATTACATTCTGGTTGAACTTGAAGTATTGCGTGATTCCCAATAATGATGCTGCTACCTTGTAATCTTCATAGATGGTTTTGCTGATGGATGCTCCGACCTTTCTCATCACAAGCGTATTCTCACCGTCCTGCAATGTCTGTATAAGAATGCACTGTGCTACGCTGAAAGACTTACTAGACGATGAACCACCATACAGGATAATGAATCGCAGTGTAGCATCATTCAGATATTTCAGCAGGTAAAAGGCATTTGGATTGAGTTTCTTGTGATTTATAAGCATAAACGCACCATTTTTTGTTCTATTTTTTAGATTTTTCGTATTGTCTTTTGTATAAACCCCGACATCCTTCTCACATAATTGTTCTATTTTTTAGAATTTATTCAGTCTCATCATCAAAACCAATACGTATTTCATTGATATTTTCACCTTGTTTACCACTAAGGGATATCTGCTGGGGCGCATTCCATCCATTCATGCTTGCCAGAAGCTTCGCTGCCTCTACCTTACCGTTGAACTCATAACTTACCTTACCCTTGTCGTTGCTTATCTTCTTCATCGCATTTCTCACACTCTTAGGCATCTGACGGGGAGATTTCAGCTTTATCTTACCGGTTACAGGATCTACGAGATACAAATCGTTCGGGTCCATCATGACAATATCCATAAGAACCTTTTCAACCTTTTCACGGCTAACTTTCGATGCTTCAGCACGTTCAGACCTCAGTTCGTTTATCCTTGCTGCAACCTTGTTACTAGCCAACATCCTACTGGCATTGCTCCAAATCGTCTCAGGTTGCATCTTTGATGCGTCATAGGCCATCCTGTATGCTTCACTTGCATTACCGTCACAGTCAAGGTAATAATTGCAGAACTTTTCCTGTTTTTCAGTCAATTTCCTGTTATTCATAGGCTAATGATTATTTATACCGACGATGCAGATTACCTGTTTCCGGTCTTTCAGCAAATCGTAGGCTGCTGTTAATGTACTTCCAGTCGTGCAGATGTCATCAAAGAGTATTATTCTCTGTTCCTTAATGGGCCGGAGAAGATAAAACTCAGGATTGATACGTGTTCTGTTGAGGCACTGCATTGCAGATTCATAGAATTTTATTTTCACCCCCTGGGCAATTTTTTGACAAACGTCAGTGGCGAAATGATACTCTGTAATATGTCTGCGCTTTGGTGTAGTGATTATGCACCACTCATCATCCGGCCGTACCAATGACAGTATCAGTTCAGTAGCAGCTCCTGAAATGACTTCTGCACACTCACCCGAATTCTTGATTTCCTCAAATGGGATTCCATCCTTCGTACTTGCAAACAGGGAGATGTAATAAAACCCGCACTTGCGGTGGATTCTCACTTTGGGTTTCATGTCGCATAACCTTTTGTGTTTCCTCCATCCGCCGGCGGGTTTATCCCAGTCATCAATCCTTATCTTTCTACCTCTGCCCATTGAAAACCATCGCTATACCTTTTTCTACCGAGATATAATTCAAAGGTATAGAATTTAAGCGTTCATTCACAGTTTGGCAATAATTGTCAAAATTCCTTTTTTCTTCAACAAGCTGAATATCAACATGGTGGTATTTTCTGACAATTTCAGCAAAATGCAGGACTGTACAAGGATGCGGATTTACAACATTGACAAGCTTGGCGTTAAAATTACAAGCAGAAATAAGTCCTTCTACTGCATCATCAATATAAGTGAAGCACCGGAGATTATTGCCCTTATTATACAACATGACCTTTTCCGAATTAAGAAGTGTCCAGAGAAGAGTTCCTTTTCTCGGTTCCGGTCCGTATACATTATGCAATCTCACCCCAGTTGCTTTCGGGCAATACACAGCAGCATACTGCTCGTCAAAATGCTTTGACATACCATACATGCTGGTAGTATTGCAAGGATTAGCAGTAGAAGAACTTGCATAAACAAGCTTTACTCCATAGCGGTTACATGATTCAGCAACCCTAATGAAAGTGTCTATATTATCCTTGCGAATCTGCTCAAGATTATCATTGAATACACTTGTCTGAGCAGCAAGATGTATTACAGCACTGAAGCCTCCTTCAGCAAGAAGGCATGCAATTCCGGAAGCTTCAGTTCCGCAAATACGGTCAATCCCAACAACTTCAACACCACGTTCTCTCAACTTTTTGCAGAGGGCCTTGCCTATAAAGCCTTCACTGCCAGTTACGACAATTTTCATCATCACAATTTGTTTAGAATTTTACATAAAATATTCAGTATGTTACCAAGTAACATCACTATTATTATCAGGAGTGTGGTATCCTGCTCAACCTTCCCGATGGAATAGAAGAACAGGACAACCATAATCATCAATATTACTCCCTTGGCCTGATAATGTTCCATCAGGACTTGATATTAAGTTCGTACTCATATCTGCTGACGGTCTTATATCCGGTAACAAGTACACGTTCACCGGAATACAGGCCGGATATGGTGTTCTCAATCACATCAAGAGAAACACGTTCATCAAACTTCAGGAATACCCTTCCTGGCACTCCGCCAGCGACGAATGAGACAAAATAATATGTTCCACGCTCCCAGTAGAACACATATAGGATGAGAAATGAAACTACCACAGAGGACAGATAAACCCAACTTGACGGTACATTAAAATCTCCTAAAATTATCAATGATGATAATACTATTGATACGATTGCCCACTCTAACAGATTAATGAGCAGGCCTACAACCTGTTTTTTCTTTGCTTTCATAAATTCAATTTTTGCCGGTTAATAATTTAAATTCATACTTAGACTGATGTTTCATTATTTACTGAAATGCCTCGCATATTTTAACGATGCACTCAACGTTTTCTTCATTCAGCCATTCCTTTGCCACGTTCCACGAAATGCTTTTACTCGCTTTGAAATTATCAATTCGAATACTATGGTGCGACAATTTCCCTTCTGTCGGTTTCAATCCGGCATCATGCAATTCACATAAACCGTCTTTGTAGAATGTACACCAGTCTCCTTCTTGTCTGGCCTGTATCATCGGTACGGGCATATCAATGACACCCATAATCATACCTGCACACCATTGTGTTGGAGCAAGTCTGTCTTTATATCCTGCTTCGATAAGCTTTAAAACATCTTGCGGAGTACCCAAACAAGGCGTATGACATTGCTGCTTACATAACTTGCATTTACACTGGATTGGTTTACGACCGGTTTTTCTGATTATTCGCTGTAACGACGTTTCGTTTATAAGTAAGCTCATTTTGCTTTCTCTAAATTATAATTCCAAAAACTTAGTTTCCCTTTCACATTCATAATCGGCTTATCAAACAGAACAGCATCTTTCAGCACCCAGTTCCAGCAACCTTTCTCTGCCCAGACGGATGAATGGTTCTGTACGCAGTCGGATATAACTACGCTTCCTATTATTGCACCAACGCAGAAATTAAAATCATCCCATTGTTTGTTTTCCGGTAGTGCAAACAACTGTTCGTTTGTCAGAATTGAGTCATAAAAATTGTCATAATTCAACGGTTTGCCACTTGCATGAATCAACACTCTTTGGCCAATGTACTTTTGAGGACACTTCCATGTCCGGTTCTCGATGTCTTTTATACCGTGAGCGATAAGGCTCGCCCACGGCTGTTTAATGGAGATTGCTTTCATACTTTATTCTTTTTCTTCAGTTCAGTAATAAGTGCATCCGCTTGTTCAACACTTAATTTTGCAGCATCTTCTAAAGTCATTTCACCACTCATGAGTACAGCGACACATTCCTTTGCTATTTCATATCTACGCTGTTCCCAATCCGGCACAAGGTAACTCTCATCTACATTCAGGTAGCCTGTATCAATTATCCTCTTTCCATACCCGTCAATTTCAACTACACATGCTGTACTGGCAGGTATCGGCATTACTGAAATTATCTCTACTTCTGTTCCACTCATAAGTGTTACACCCTGACCAATATCGTATGGTCTTGTTAGTTTTGCTTTCATTTGTCTTTCTTGTAATATTCAACAATCGTTTTATTTAATGATAGAACAAGAGCAAATGTCAGTGTTGCCGGCATTTCGTTCGTATTCATCTTCTTGATAAACACCTGACCGTTTCTGTATTCAAGAACGGTATCAAGTTCAATTATTTTGCTTTCGCTATTTGGCTGCTGTGTTTTACTACTCATATTCTATCCTCCTTTGATTTACAATATCTTTCCGAACCATTTGTCCGCCAATATACTATTTCGTTTGCAGCTTCATCCAACGGCAATGAAGCAAGGTATTTCAAGCAGGCATCCCAACCAGCTAAAAATCCCTCGCTAAACTCGTCAGCACAGCAATCCTCATCACAGTCATGTGCGATATTTTCTCCTTCACAGAAGCGACAATAAGCACGTTCTTCACAAGCATGTTTACCGTTACACTGATAATGATCGTGAACGGCTTCCCTTAGCATTTCTTCTTTTTTATCCATATTTCAATCCTCCAGCAAATCTAAAATACGACAAAGAGCACCTTCAAGAACAGACACCCTGTCCTCCATATCATTTCTGTAATCTTCATATTCGCCATTTTCATACAGCTTCTCACACCCTTCATTCTTTGATGTTGAATACTCAAATGATGTATGACATATATCTGCGACATCACTAAGAAATTCATTTACGGGCTTATCACCTAACATGGTTTCTACCGATGTCTCTATTTTTACTTTTACTCTTTTCATTTCTTGTTTATTTATGATGTTCAACAATCGTTTTATTTATTATGCTCTGCTTTTTTTAGTAATAACCTTGCCATTTTGTCAAGTTTTGCAGGAGGCATCCATCCGTTTCTTGACCGAATATATCTTTTAGCTTTATTCAGGTCGTTAGCCTTATCTCTCGCCAAATGGCATTTTCTTAATATATTACCCAGGCTTCTCAAAGCTTCTTCAGCATCCTGTTTGTATTCCTCAGAAGAGGAACCTTCCAATGCGTCTCTAATCTGTTCCAATCCGAAGTCAATTGCTTCAACTTCCTTTTCTGTTATTGATATTTGCATACTTATTCCTCCAAATCATCGAAATACTGTTCGTTTTCTTCCATGAAGTTATCCAGTGCTTCATCGCAATAACAGCCCTCACAAGGACCGTATGCTGGCTTTTCGATTTCTCCATTCGTCCACGGGCAAAACGGACACAAATCTTCTCCTATGGATTTTTTCAACTCTTCTCTATTCATAGCTCAGTCCTCCAAAAAAGGTATCAAATCATCGAAGTATGCCCATTTCTCGACATTCTCAAACTGTTCATACCAAATGGTGTTATCTCTCTTGTGGTAATATCCGCACCCATAGGAACCGTCTTTAAGGATATACAGGCAGAACCTACGTTCCTGCGGTGTCTCTTTGGCATCGTGCCATGAAGCGTTTACTCTCCAATTTGCACCTTCAATGAAAGCCGGAATCGTGAGTTTATCAATACATTTCCTAACCTGTAAATCAGGCTCTTTTTTCCACTCATTGTCGCAATACCCTTCGGCTGCTTTTCTAACTTCAGCGTATGTCATATTCATTCCTCCGTATTAGGTATTAAGTCCTCTACGTATGCCCATCTCTTAAATGGGTATTTGTCCAATATCCGTTTTAAATCATTTTCATCTTTAGCTTGAAAATCAAACCAATCCTCGTTTACAACATGTTTGTTATATTCTGGTAATTCTTTGTTAACATCATGCCAAGCGTTGTTGATGCGCCATTCTGCACCTTCCATAAAGTCAACCATGCAAACCTGCTCGTAACCTGTTCTCCAAAGTGGGCGACAAGCTTCATTGGCATATTCGGTTGCTGCCTTTTTAATATCTTCTTTTGTCATAATTTATCTCCTTTTCTTGATTTTAATTTGTCCGTGTTCTCTATACAAAGGATTAAATTCCGCATCACAAAGAATCGTATCATATACCTGTTCATATGAATATCCTGGAAACGATTCCGCTATTTCAGGAATAGTATAGTCATTCAATATCAGTTCACGACATATATCACGGTTAAGCTCTACAACTTTGTAAGGCTCATCCTTGTAACGTCGTGACTGCTCACGACGAATTTCTCGCTCATTCTTTACCCATTCCTTAGTTTTCATTACTCCCCAACGTCCTAATGTACGTGATAAAGTATTTCGGTCAACATTAAAGTTCTTTGCCAATCTCCTCAAAGGTACACCCCAGTTATATTGCTCGATTACCTGTTCTTTAACAGGGTCAAGTTTCACGGAGTCTGACAAACGACCTATAGGGCGACCTACCAATATACCAAGTTTCATCCTTAATCTAAGCCCTTCCTTTGTTCTCTGCCTTATCATCTGCCTTTCTATTTCGGCTGATAAGCCAAAAGCAAATGCTAACACTTTACTCTGAATATCATCCCCCAAAACAAACTTATCTTTTACCGTATAAATAATACATCCCTGTTCCATACAGAAATGAAGAATATCCATAACCATGTATAGGTCACGTCCAAGACGACTTATTTCACTACATATTATCACATCACCTTTTTTGATCTGTTTCAGAAGCGGACCGAGGTTGCGCTTATCTGGATCTTTACCGCCACTTACACCTTCATCAGTAATGTAATTATCTATGCTCCAACCATGATCAGTAGCAAACTGTTCTACACCTTGCCGCTGCGAGTTTACATCCTGTTCATCTGACGAAACTCTCAAATATCCGTATATCATATTATCACATTTAAAAATTCATCAGCTTCCTTACCGTAATGTTTAATTACTATTTCTGTTATTGACATTCTATTCCACTCTTCAGGATAAAGCTTTTCTATCTGCCGTCCAAATCGGGTTAGGTCAATAGTTATATATCCATTAATTACAGTAAGAAGGCTATCCCTAATGTCTTCCATACTTATATCAGGGAAAAAACGATGAAAATCCTCATGGAAACGAAACGCCTCGTTTATCTTATATCCCACAATATTCTTCTATTGCTTTCTATAATAATCTTTGCTCATAATCAATCTTCCTTTCTTTCTTCGTAAAACATGACAGGCTTACCGTCTGGCTCAAAGTCTGCACTAAGCATTACCTCATCGCATTCATGATAAGGACTTGTTTCCTGCACATAATATTTTACCGTACATTTCCCGTTCTCGTAGTTTTTACAATTCATGCAAATCATTCTTTCGTACATATTTCATCTCCTTTCCACCTACCCCAGCAGCCACCACATGACTGCCAGGAACAAGTAATACAATTTAGTTTTCATTGATTATTTCTCCGTTTTTCTACAAGCTGTTCAAGCCTCTTTTCGCATTCTGCACACTCGAGTTTCTTGCGCTCCAGTTTTTCTCGGAACTTAACCAGCTCCTCGTCCGTATTCTCGTCAAAGAACAGATTGTTCTGGCGATTGTACTCGATGTATTCACGCATCATTTTTTCAGCTTTCGACACCTTTGCCTTAGCGGAAATCAGTTTCCTAAGACAACTATCAAACATCAGTTCTCCAGAGCGTTTGTCATAAAAGGAAATACTTGAATACACACAATATCTTGGATATTTGCATTGTAACTTTGCAATCCTCCAACGAATAACCCAATCATATTTGAAATACATTTCCTTTGGCAAATCATACGTATATAGAATTACATAGTTCCCATTATCATCATGATATTGTATGGTAACATGAAACCAAGACTCTACCTTCAATTCCCTTTCTGCCTTGGCTTCATACTTAGCCATCTCATAATAATCACTTAAATTTTCCTGTTTTCCCATATCATATCGTTGTTACACAATCAAAATCACTTCCATACATGATATACGCTCCACGTTTCCGGAGTTCAGCTACCAGCTGATCGTTGGTGTATCTGGCCAGCCGACCATGAAGTCTGTCCTGCTTTCTTCTTTCAGACGTGTGTCTGCTCTCACATAACCGGCACCTGCTGGTGTAATGGGTGCCGGATTTAGTTTCATATGCACGGAATTTGCCTTCAGGAAGAATCCGACCACACTCTATACATTCTTTCATGATGCAGCCCTCCTCATAATCTCATACATATTCTTTTCTACTATCCTGATAATCTGTTTATGGTAATCACTATCTTGGTTACATACACCACGAGATTGCACTATCTTGAATGTATTCAGATTTACCTCGATTGTTTCCAAGCGTTTTCCATTCTTCTTTGCGGATAACACAAGGCTTTCTTTTCTTGCATAATAGGCACAGTTATATACACAGTGGTGCATTGTTTTCCACTCTTGATAATACTGGGTAACGCTTTCCAAAGGGCTGATAACTATACCCTCATCCTTTATCTGTAGACCGAGGAATGGCTGTATCCTTTTCCAAAAAACAGCAATGTTTCGTTTCAGTTCCTTCTCTTTCTTCATGCGTTCAATCCTTTCACGTTCCATCCTTTCCCTTGCCTCTATCTTTCTCTTTTTCTCAAGTAGCTTATCATGTGCTTTCTTCAGGTTCTTCGGGCATACATAGTGAGCGTTATGGGTATCCAAATGGAAATAATCAAGTAGACGCAAATAATCGTCATACATCGAACCGTCCTTGATGATATATCCGTTACGATTGCATATATTGACCGCCCACGGATGGGAAAGACCTCCACGATACATGTATAACTCAAGCATACCATACTGTTTCGTCTTCAGTAGCATTTCCGCATACTTGCTTTCACCTAACAAAGCACGTATCAACATCCCAGGAGTAACACCATGAAACGAAGTACGTAATCCGTTCCTCCGAAGTATAGGGAGCAATTTTACTTTCGGATATACATAACCGTCTATGTCATACGAATGTGAATAATATATATTTCCGCTCTGCTTGATACTCATGTCTGTAGTGTGAACCCAACCTCTAGACCCCATGTTCATGGCTTTAGCTATAACAGTTTCTTTGTTATCAGCAGTTATCCACTGTTGGCATACCTCATCAATGAAATAATGAGTATCACAATTGTTCTTCCTCACATACCTGGCTGTGTAGAAGTGGCGAAGCACTTGAAAATCTCCTGATGTGGTAACTACTGTCAGATAGCTTACTGCATAATCCTTAGTCTTACGGCTTACTTTCACTTCCAATTTTTCTCCGCAATAAGGACAGTATATGTAACCTTCCTTCTGTCCGGTAGTGTCTACCCACATTCTTCCACATTCACTACACCACATTTCATCCTTACATTTGTAAGCGTTATGAAGAAAGCAATGCTTCTTTCCCCACTGTATCTGTGCCTCTGTAATAGCTGGCAGCTTACTGCTGAGTTCAACTACCAGCCTTTCACGTTTATTTCTCGGTTTCATGTTACATTTCATCAAGTAAGTCCATTATACTCTCTGCCTTAGAAGCCTGTTCCATTTTAGCAGATGTTTCCTCAGATACAGAAGCGACAGAAACTTTACACTCCGGGACATTATCAGGAACTTTTATTTTAAGTTCATCAAAAAAATGTACAGCAAGACCAAAAACCTCATCATCCGTCATGCATACGCTACTACCTCTCTTTCTTGCTTCAGAAAGTATATAGTTAAAGCAGTCATCAATAGTTTTCCCACAATTATTATATTTCTCAGCAAATACAATATCTTCTTTTGCCTTTTTATCAAGATGATTCTTGATAAGCATCTTAGCATCACATTTGTTACTCATATCTTCAATATTTTTCTTAGTTTGACTTTTATAAAATAAGAATGCCACGACTATGCGTGGCATCCGGTTATACAAGATTATCGAACAGTCCAGGAATTCTGGGTTCCAAAGCTTCAAGCTCATCCCTGAAGAACTGTTCCTTTGTTCTTCCCATTTTCTTGCCCTTTCGGGTATGTACATCAAAAGTATACGGAGGAATCATTATCGGGCTTTTGCGGACATCCTCAATCCACCTCTCAACATCTATCAGATTTCTGTCATATATGAAGTTCTGCAGGTGGTCGGCATCCCTGCACTTTCGGCATTCACAAAGTAGTATTACTGCCTTGCTAACAAAGATTCTTCCCTTATCCTCAGTTCCTCCTTTACTCACAAGCTCATGTCCCTGCCATAAGGATTCAATCTCAGACGTAACCAATCCATAGCAATCTTCAGCAGAAATCGTATATAGACGCTTCCACACATAATCCTTATAACCACTGGTCCACAACTCGAGAGCAAAGTATCCGGCAACGGCAGTATCAGCCCTTCTTACAGCTTTCTGCATTGCTGAAGATGCTTCAAAAAAATCATATCCTCTAACGGTTCTAATAATCATAACAACTTGACTTTTATTGTTTTACATCAGTAAAGTTAAATCAGAATGACAAGTTTAGCAAACAGAAACTTCGCCATTTTTACGCCTTTTTTCAGTACCTAAACTTGCATGTTATATTGTACTGAACAAGCTGTTTTGTCTTATCTTTCCCGTTATTGGTTGAACCTTTTAAGTTGATACTGTCACCGAAATGTTTCTTGATTAACATGATGGATCGTTGTTCCTCAGCCTGATTACGGAATGCAGCAAGACCTCCTGAATTTACGAAAGTGGATTTCTGCTCAAAATTGTACCTCAGATCAGTAAGTATCTTTCTTTCCTTGTACTTCATGTAACAGGAAATCCAAAAATCTTCCTTGAGCCTCAGTTCCTCATTCCACCATGTATTCTTGTTGTAGAACACACCGTATGAGCATCCGGTAATCATTTTAGAAAGTGACAGAAAGCCGGTTTCATCATACATGACAGGAGATATGCGTGCAGTAAACCCGAACAGATGAACATCCAGCATCTCAGCAATTTCGGCAAGGTTGAATATGATACGAGTTATCTCGTTCTTATCTTTAATCCTTGATGGTTCGCCTTTCTCTACACAGATAGATTTGCAGGCGTGAACATCATCATCCAGCATGAACAGGTTCCTGAAATGCTTAGCCATCCAGTTACGTTTGGGGATAAGACCAACAACATCGTCAGGATGGGTGACTATCTCACAGTCTGGATTGAACTGGCGGTACAGGTCCGCCTGACTCTCCGCAACGCAGATTATAGGATCGTTCACAAGTTTTTTTGCAAAGACCCTGTCATGTCTCTTATGACTTGGTATTACGATTCTCAATTGCATGGCGTACATCCTTTATATCGACAACATTGCTCTTGCTAACTTTCCCGGTCTTGTAACTCTGCATGTGCTGCATGTCTAGTGCCTCACGCAGCCAGTTGCTATCCACCTCATTGGCAGACATGATGATAAATAGCTCATATTTCTCATCATACTTGGGAATTAATGGATAGACGGCGGTTTCATCCGTTATGGCTTCGAAACGCTCCTTGAATTCGTCCTTTTCAGGCTCCGGAGCAAACTCTATTCCCCAGTCCTGAAGCTCAGACTTATCCCAGTCGTTCATCATTACATCCATATCGTTCTCGCCGAATGATACGTTGTCCTTAGTCGCGTACTCACGCAACTTCTTCACAGGAGTATCAGGGCTCAGGACCTTACAAGGCAGCTCCTTGTATCCGAGTTCCTTGCAGGCCCTAAGTCGTAGATTTCCACACACTACTATGAATCTTTCTCCCAAAGGAAATACGATAAGTTCCCGAAGATTAAGCATCTCAGGACTATCCTCGATACTTTTCTTCATTGCATCATAACGGTAATCCCTGAAGAACCGAGGATTTTTCGGAAGGCCATCAAGCTGACCTTTATTGAAATCCAGCAGACTAATCTGGATTGTCTTAAAATCAAAATCTGTCATATACCAACTATTAATAAATCAACAACACATAATCAACATCACACGATAGCCGGTAACACACTTAGTCTGTACGATAGGAATTAAACTCCACCTTATCCTTCAATAGCTGTTCGATGTCGTTGCACCCTATCTTTTCGAGGTATGTAAGCGTAGCTATTATAACATCTGCGGCTTCTTCCTCGCGCTCACTCCAGGATGGGATATGATTGCTTCGCTCCTTACCTGCTTCAGCCAGTTCCCTCCATTCTGAGGATATGGCCAGTACAACAGCTTTAGGAGAAGTCGTTTCTGTCATTTTTTTTCGCTTTAACGCTATATCAAAACATCTTTTTGCAAGTCTGTTAAGTGTAATCATAATTCTAAGTTATTGTTATCGAACTACATTGATAATCACATAGGATTACTTTAAGGGGCATTTATTTTTTCCATAGCAATATTATGTAAAGAGAAAGCTGTCAGGCTTTCTCAAGTTCATCCAATTTGCCTTTTAAAGAAGTTTCCTTCTTCGAATATGAATCAAGGATTTTCTTGTTCATTTTCGAAAATTCATCCGGGTATTGCTCAGAGAATATCATGATCTGGCATCTCCTCATATAATCGTAGAAATTCACATCGTTACTTGTAAGATTCTCACGGATGAATTCACGATACCAGTGCATTCTCTCTGACTGGTTGTTCTTCACGTATTCAATCCAGCCTTTATCGTTAACATCATGCTTTTTTATTCCGATACTTTCAAGATATTCACTGCTACATCCTCTAAGAACCATAACATCGAACACTACCCTTTCATTCAAGCTAAGTTCCGAGGATTTTGCCGGGTACGACTTCTTGCTTTGCGCCCATTCCTTCATTGTCTTGGCGGCATTTTCGACAGCAATCTCCTTATTCCGTTTCATCTGGGATTTGATTTTATCAATCTCGGCACTTCTAACATCTACAGCCGCACATGTACCCGTTGCTGTATGTTTTTTAACGTAATAGAACTTGACTGAATAATATGGCTTACCATATCCGTTATTGAACGATATGCATCTGTATATCTTATTTTCCGAAAGCATTTTGGTTATTCTTTCGTCATTTTCCTTGTAGAAACATTCAGAATCGAATACATCATGAGGATCAACAACAGCAAAACCAGCATTCTTAACCCTCTTGAGAAATTCATTGCTCTTTTTCTTCAACTCGTCATTCCAATATGGCTCTGGAGCAGAATATATGACAACTGACTTGCCAAAATCCAATGTTTCACCGTCTTTAACCAGAATGTCAGCTTGCTGCATTATCTTGTAGAATATATAATCGCTCTCTTTCTTCCTTAGACATTCAGGGTTCGTACATTTCTGCTCCTTGCCCTTCATCTCATAAAACAGACAGCTGTAATTAGCTGTGTTATTCACACAATCAGCACATTTTGGATATGAAGAACTGAAACCGTCTTCATTAAAGAACTGACATGAGGTTATTATACCGAATTTATTATCAACAAATCTCTTAATTTCATTGACAGAAGAACCTTTATGGTAATTTTTATAATACCCTTTCTGGTCCTTCTCGCTCAACTTGGAAAGAATCATTGCTCCGGACAGAGGAAGATCATCACTCTTAATGAGTTCCTTCAATTCAGGTATAAGAGCGTTCAACTTGATTCTGTCAAGGACGAATCGATTAGACTTCCCGAATTTCGCTGCGATATCATCAACACTCTTTCCGTTTTCGGCAAGCAGGGAAAATGCAAGAGCTTCTTCTACAGGATCTACATCCTGACGTTGCAGGTTCTCAGTAATCATGGCTTCGAATGCTTCATCATCACTCATGTCACGGATAATACATGGTATCTCATTATATCCATTAAGCCTTGAACCTATCTTTTTATACGCCCTGAAACGTCTCTCACCGCATACAATTTCATACTGAGGCTCTATGATGACAACTTCTGCGGTATCCTCATCAATCTCTTCATAGCCTTTACTTTTCAATCTTACAGTAATCGGCTGTAGAAGCCCCTGTTTTTCTATGTTTTTTGCCAGTTCCTCTATTGCTGACTCATCGAATGTTTTACGAGGATTTCTCGGTGATGGACATATCTGCGTCACCGGAATATTCATTACTTCAATCATAAATGTTTGACTTTTATTATTTTACATCAGTAAAATTAAATTAATAATTCAAGTTAAGCAAACAGAAACTTCACCATTTTACAGCCTTTTAATGATTGAGAAAAAATGCCTTTTTGCTGTTTCTTCGAATACTTCTAAGTCTGTATATTTGACTCGGACGAGGCAATGACCATTAACAGTAAGATGCACGTGCTTCCATCCGAATTTTTCGCAGATGTATTCCTTCCTTTGCATACCTTTCTTGTTGAATTTTATCTCAAACTCTTTTGCCAGCAAGTTTTTGTTCATATTCCTCAAGCTGTTTCTTTTGTTTTTCCAGACTTCTCTTCTTCATGAAGTGTAATACTTCATTTGACCTGCGAAGTGCTTCCTGAGCGTCTGTATTGCCTTGTGAAGCCAATTCTTTCAGTTGATTACGGTAATCATCGTAGAATAGACCTGTATTTTCTTCTCCGATATGTTCTTTATACTCATTGTAGGATGCAATATCAGCTTTGGCACATCGTTCCTGATTGTACTGCTTCAGCCAGTTCATAATTACGGAGCCGTCCAGCCTGTTGTATATCTCTCCATAGCGACCTTTCATCGCGTTTCGGAAACACAGCTTCAAATCGTCAATCTTGAAGTACGGATATTCCTCAATGATAAGGTCTGTAGTCGTAGCAACCTGTGAGTCGTTCATCGTGTTAGAAGAATTGAAGAAATCTACAATCTCTGAAATCAGAATGACCACAACTGCACGTGCTTGGTTTTCTCCAAGTTCTTTGGCGATCATACCTAACGCCGGTTCAGATGAGGCAAAAACATCATCAACACTCTTAGGTCTCAGTGCCTGCAAGTATTGCTTCGGCGAGGTCTGTAAGACGGCTAACTGATTCTTTTCTGCCGCTTGCAGTATTGCTATTTCGTTTTTCGTCATAATTACCCTCCAGAATTTTTGTAAAGTTTGAAGCCTTGAATATCCAGTCAAAGTCACACTTCCAGTTTCTGTCATTACCCCCTAACAGGAAAGAGCTTGCAGCTACTTTCTTCAATACGATGAACACAGTTTCTTTATTGTACTGGGCTATTCTGGCTTTGACAGCCTTTCGTCTTGCTTCGGTCATGCTCACTACCATTGACAATTTACCACGAAATGTTGTATTAAAGTATTCCTGCAGTTTGACAAAATCAACATGTTCAACCTGTGGATGAGGCTGCGAAGAAAGTTCGGCTTTCTTTGAATCTCCTTCAGGAGATATTTCTTTCTTTTTTTCTTTACTTTTCTTTACTTTACTCTTCTTTACTTTACTTTGTGTACTCCTGACATCAGTAACTTTGTTTTTGACATCCGAAACCATGTATTCTTCAATGTATTCAATGCTTTCTCTTTTATAGACTGCGGATTTAAATCTCTTCTGAATACCATACGAAGTAAGTACCTGATATTTGTTATATATGTTCTGGTCGAAAAAATCGACTTGCAGAGCCTTATATATGACTTCCTTTACTGCGCCCTCGGAAACCCCAACAGTGTCAGCAATAACAAAAGGCAAATCTTCATCCCACAAGATGTAATACCCATTATCTTTATAGATATTACACAGCAGGCAGATTAGTATGGAAGTAGCCTGCGAACCGCAGGCTCTTGCAATCTTTCTGATTTTTATATCTGAGAAAAAATCAACATCGAAAGGGAAGTAATCAATTCCCTGTTTGACTGGTCTGGCCATAAGTACCTCCTACTTTCAGAACTCAATCGGAGTTACCTCATATTCGATACGTGGTTCCTTCTTGTCGATGAACTTCTGAATGTCTATTTGAACACAATATCTGTCATTATCAATCGTCTTGGTCTGCTGCAGGCAATCAAGAAGAATCTTAAGAGAATTGTCCAGATCCGGTCGGTTACTTGAATAATATATCTTTGCTTTAAGCTTGAAATATCCCTTGACCATCCTACCACGTTCCGGACACTGGATATAGAAATTCTTTTCATATTCAGTAAGAACCTTCTGTTTGGCCAGCTTTGCATGACCGCCGACATTAACTATCTTATAACAGTTACTCTTACTTGGTATCTGTCCTCTTATCACATACATAAGCTATAGTATTACATTGGTTAATTGTTTTCCGTTTGTCTTAATCATCCACTCACCTTTCTTTGGCTGCTCGACTCTAAGTTCTTCAACTTTGCCGAATGTCTTTAAGTTACCGCACAGGTCAATAACCCATCCCTCTTTCCCTGGATATGGTCTGATTACACGTCCTATCATCTGATAATAGAGCGACAAGGACATTGTAGGACGGCAAAGAACAATCGTGTCAAGTTCAGGATAATCAAATCCGGTAGTAAGTACCCCGCAATTGGCAACAACTTTTATCTCACCTGCCTTGAAGTCGGATAATATTTTCTCACGTTCTTTTTTAGGAGTTGTTCCACTTACGACTGCACTATCAGGGATTTCATGCGTCAGCATTTCAGCTTCCTTCACAAACCTTGTGAATACAAGTATTCCACGCCTTGGTATTCCGCTTTTCGGTCTCAGAAGCCTTCTTACCATACTGATTAGATAACCATAAAGATCAACCCTTTCAAACTCTTTGGAAAGACTCTTATCGTCAAAGTCAGCACCGGTAGAATTTCTACTGACATTCACAAGCTCTATCTTTGTCAAGTCGTAATATTTCAACTTGGTAAGAAATCCCCTGGCAAGCAAATCACTGACCTGACAATAGTAGATTACGTCACTGAAAACCCTCGGACGTGTACGTGTAAGAAACTTCAGCATGGCTCCATTCATCGTATTGCACAATCTGTACGGAGTAGCCGTAAGACCTATAACACGCCTTTCCGCATCAGCGAAGAAGTCAGCATACATACCCTCCTTGGCATTTACCAAGTGACATTCATCAATAAGCACATATTTGAAATGCCTGAAATCAGACATATGATTGTATACACTACCAATCGTTGCGAATGTTATCCTGTTTATGTCTTTTCTTCCAACAGAAGCAGAATAGCACCCAGCATCAATGATTCCGTATGTCTGCAACTTTGCGAAGTTCTGTTCCAAAATTTCCTTATTAGGCTGAAAAACCAGTAAAGGTTCATTGAGCCTTGCTGCGATGTCAGCAATGATGAGGCTTTTCCCTGCACCAGTAGGCAATATCATAAGATAATTCTTACCTCCTTTCAGCCGATAATGAGCTATTGCGGCGTTACTGGCATTCTGCTGATAATCTCTTAATTGAAATTTCATATACTGATTATTCCTTTATGAACTTTTTCGTGACAGGAAGCGCACAATGTAACAAGGCAATCAAGATGCTCAAGTTCCTTTCCAACAATTGAAACACCATTGACATTATATCGTTTGTGATGCACTTCCAAAGGATAGCGCGAGCCGCATATCCTGCATTTATGATTATCTCTTAACCTAACATTCCTTGCAACCTTTTCCCAATATGGACTGTTAAGAGAATGCACATAATTGGACTTGCGGCCACGCTTATGCTGTAATCTACTCATCTCCTACAGCTTCGTTGAATTCTTCTTCTCCCATGACATCACTTTCATCATCAGGAATCAAGTCGTGTTCCTTATCAAACTCTTCATCTGAAGGTTTTTCAGGAGCAGGAAAATCCAAGCCAAACAGTTCCATCATTGCAACTCTGTTTTTATCCTCTTGTGCCCATAATGATGATTTGTCATAGGAAGGAATTTTATCAGCTTTTGCAAGTACAACCTCACCGTTGAGAATGGAATAATACAGGAAATATCCATTCAAGGCTATACGGAATGTCTTGGTAGCAGGCAGCTGCTTTTCCTCTGTACCTTCCTGAACTTTGGCGGCATAGTCCTTAATCTGCTTACTCAGTGAATTTAGTCTTTCCTCTGCATCCGTCTTGATACGTTTGGCTTCCTCCTTAGCGTTCAACAAAGCATTCTCAGCTTCAGGAAGCTCCTGCTCTACCAACTTGCAGTATTTCCCACGAAGGTCCGATTTCTCCACGTCATCCATGTAACGAAGCGTTCTCTCATTTTCAGGAAACAACGCATTGAAGTGCTCATTAACAGCCTTCAGAATGTCTTTTTCACTTTCTGCTTTCTCAAATTGCAGCTTCAGAGGAAATTGTTCCCGAACTGCTTCCGGAAGAACGAATTTCAATCTGCCGGTTCGTAATCTTTAATTATTGCCATATTAATATTTGTTTTCGTACTCGGCTGCAAATGCCGAATAATATTGGTCTGTCGGTAATGGTAGCTGTATTCCGTATTCTGTCATTATATCAGCCTTTACAGCATCCAGGAAATGTGACATTTCCATTGTACTCAACCCCTTAGTACCTCTTGCAAGTTCCGTTCTCTCACCTTTCGGCGTTATGACCATTTTTGTCAGAAACTTCTTGCAGTACAGGTCATGTATTGTTTCCACTCCTTCCTTTGTACTCCAGTATGCTTCACCGGTGAACTCACGCAAGGCACATCCCACACACCTGAACCACATCCACATCAGTGCGTTCTGATCGAGTGTTCTGGGCTTGGTCTTTCTCTTGATGGTTAGAGTGTATTCACCATTACGGAGAAGGCTCAACATGAAGTTGAAATCCTTGTCCATGGTAGCCTTCCCGTCTTTCTTTATAATTGTAGCCTCCATGATTATCTATATGGTGGTGGGAAAGGTAAATCATCAGCACCTGAAGTTGGAGGGAACTGCTGCGGCTGGTTGTACTGCTGATACTGCTGATAAGTTTGTGGTGCAGGCTGTTGAGGCTGTTGCTGTTTTACCACGAGCATTTCCATATTATCAGCAAAAATCTCAGTCAGATATCGCTTTACCTTGTTATTGTCCTCGTAACTACGTGTTCTGATTTTTCCCTCAACGTAAATCTTGTCACCCTTATGCAGATATTTTTCAGCAACTTCCGCAAGACCTTTCCACATGACTATGTTATGCCATTCAGTCCTGTCTGGAACCTGAGTACCATTCTGCAATGTATACCCCTTTTCCGTCGTTGCCAGTGTGAACTGGCAGACCTTGGAGCCGCCATCGAGTGTTCTCACATCCGGATCTTTTCCGAGATTTCCGATTAATTGTACTTTGTTAAGCATTTATTCCTCCTTTCTTAATGTAATTCTTATAGATGCTGCTGTTTCAGTTTCCTTGATGTATTGTTTATACAATTCAGGATGATCCGATTGAAACCTCTTAGTATCGAACGACTTCTTTATTCCGGCTGGTGTTATGGTAGCCTTCAATATCCCTGTGTCCCACGACTTAACATCGTGTTCAACCATTGCACGTTTCAACGAATCTTTGAAACTATCAATGAACGGCTGTATTCTCTCAACTTCCGCTACAGCTTCAAGATATTTGTTAATTACATCCTTTGGCAATAGCTGTACTTCATCTTTCTTGTGTTCAATTGCGGTTTCGGTCTCAAGGTAACTTATACCCTCAACCTCACACTGCATGAGCTTCTTCACCTCATCGTCAGATTTTCTTTTCAGAGGGATAAGCTCATACTTCTCGTTGTACAGCCATACTCCATAGAGGCAATCAACTTTAAGGCCGGGATTCTGTAATTCGAAAAGATAAGCATAGATAGACAACTGCCACTCGAGATAATCTATATCTGCCTTATATGTCGTTTTGATGTCAGCAAGAGCTATCTTACCATCCTTTTCCCAAACGCAGTCAATATTGGATGCAAAATGCTCTTCATCAGATACGGTATATTCATTTTCCAGCGCTGTATAACCAGCACCAATCCGTATCATAAGGTAATTTATTGCCTCCTGACATTCAGGCTCGAATCCTGTTACGTCAGCAAACTGGCATTCATGATGAACCTTTGTACCTCTCTCTGCTGCACGTTTAAGTATATACTGAGGTACTTCCTTATACTTATCCGGAAATAATTGTCTTTTAATCATTCCAGTTATTCCAGACAGTTGCTTTTCTCCCAGGAAATAAGTGTGGCTCTCTTCATTGAAAACCACACTTGACTTAACCAATTCTATCATTTTGGAAACTTTTTACAAATCATTTGAATCTCATTCTTAAACTCAAGGTTATTCTGCATGGCAGCATGTTTTTTCCATACAGCATTGACTTCAGCTCGACTTCTACATGCGCGGACTTCATTAATAGCTTCCTGAAGCTGTTTCCCAGAAAAGACACTTGAATTTTGCTGAGGCTGTTCCGACTTTGACTTTTGCTGCTCCTTAGGGAACTGGTATCTTATCACACCGTTGTTGTCTACAATGATACACTTGCTCACCTCTCTGTTCTCATCATATTCAATCTCACTTACAGAGAACTTGGTGTATGTAGAACACTTTCCTGATTGACTTTTGAATATCTCATTGGATTCAAGTTTAACCCAGATGAAAGGAGCAGAATAAAGTTCGCGACCAATCCCCCAGTTGAATCCGGCACGCTTGAAAGCATCCGAAGCCTGCCCCTTTTCCTTTTCGGTATTGGATTCTGTTCCGACATCCTGTTTGCTCACCCATTCCTTTTTCCGCTCATCGTAGATGGATATGGTGCAGAACAGATTCCCGTTCACAACCTCGTGATCTCTCTTCCAGTTCATTGGACCGAAAACTTCATCAAGCAGCCTCATGTCTACTCGGGCATCCTTGTACAGTAATAATGTACATCCTTTCTCGTTGATAGTACCGATGCGGCATTCAATCTCGTTTGCCTTCAGGGTTCTAATGTTAACGACTCGTTCGAAAAGTGTCTGCTGCACTTCCTCTTTTTTAGCTTCCTGATTTTCTTCTACAGGAGCTTCTGTCTTAGCTTTTCTTTCAGCCATATTTTCAATATTAATAGTTTGACTTTTAGTTCATTACATCAGTAAAATTAAATCAGATTGTCAAGTTTTGCAATCCGAAACTTCGCCATTTTTACGCCTTAACCTTTGTTTTCAAAAGTGATAAAAAAAGCCCCGAAGCATATTCCTCGGGGCACATCACACATACCAATCCTTTCCGATTTCGCATTACCTTTCAGATAGAGTCAACGGCTAACCGATGCCGTGCGGGGAAAACCTGCGCTATCTTCGCTCTACTTTCGGAATTATAGCGGATTTCTCTCAAAGAGGTTGTGGTATCGGCAGGATTCGAACCTGCATGAGCTTTCTGCTTTGAGTAACCCTTCCGGCTGGGTAAAGCTCCAGTACTCGTCGTGCGTCTACCAGTTCCGCCACGATACCAATTTGAAAGCAACCTGACGGCTTTCACAAGAGGTCAGGTACATTACACACTTTTCACACAAGAAACACAGCGGATGCTACGGGACTCGAACCCGTGACCTTCCTGCAATGCAGGATGTTCTTCCCCTGAACTAAATACCCAGTAAAAAAGTGCAGACGACTTTCACAAGTGGTCTGCACTAATCACTAATCAATTTAAAGAACTAACTAAGTAAACCTAACCTTCACAGGTTAATAGCTTCCATTCCGGTAAGCTCACCCGGACATGTCCTCGCTCGGACACGGAAGGCTATCTTCATGGAATCCAATTAAAAGTATGAACACACAAAAAAGTATATCACTTTTTCTTTCTCTTCCTCCTATGGTTAGCACAATGCCTCAATACATCACCACCGTTGCAGAACCATTTACCGTTCTGCCGTGCAGTAGGTTTATCGGCACGAATATCTCCACGATCAACAAGTGTTTCAAGTTTCCTTTCACTGCCTACAATACGGGCTGCCTGAGTCTTGCTTAGCGGAATTTCTTCCATCGCCAGCAATATATTCTCGAGCAACACATCTGAACTGACCACTATCATAAGTCTGCCATTAAGAGTATACACCATATTAACTAACTCGAGTTACAACTATAACGCCAGACTGCATATCGGTCTTGATGCTCCATCGAAAGCCCTTAACCCTTTCTTCTGCGAGTCTGTTATACATCGTATTCTCCACAGACCGTTTCTGAGACAGAGGAAATCTTTCCTGTCCGGAAACAGGCATATTCCTGAGCGTTTCAACTATCGGTTTTTTTTCCATATTTCCTTCCATGTTATGACGTTAGAACAAACACACAATACAAGGGCGGCAAAGCAGGCTATAGCCCAAGCCCAATTCACAGAACCATAAGAAGCAACAGCTCCCCAGAACAATCCTGAAACTCCAAGAGTTACCATGCAGGACATTATAAATGACATGATATTCATAATTGTATGATTTTAAGATGCTCCCTCCGGCAGATTCCATCCGCTGCTGCACGCTTTTCGGAGGGATTTCTTAATTTTGTATTGCAAACTAAAAATTAAGAATCATGAAAAATTTTATTGTCGTATCAGACACCAAAGGAAAATCTTGGTGCATCAACACTGATGCAATTATCTGCATTGAAGATTTAAGAGGTCAAACAGCTTTTCATCTTAAAGAAGAAAAAGAGCCAATCATCACTAACCTGAAGTTCGAGTCTGTATTGGCGATGCTCGATGCTCGTTAAATGTCTGTACCTTACTATAAATTGGGATAGATAGAAATCTTATCTTAAGGATTGTTCTATCTATACCAATACAATCAGTCAAAACCTTGTTTCCACATTTGATATCACCAACCATTTTGTCAACGATATACTCCTTTTCGATAATTGCTTTCATCGTAGTAAAATTTAACTGTGCCGGAACGTGGATTCGAACCACGACTTGTACATCGTATTGCCCTTAGATATGTTTTGTATCATGCACCGCTCTACCATTGAACTATTCCGGCTATCATAAAATCCACATAGTGGACCGAATTGTCTATAATTCTATGTACTCAACTGGCTGCCTATTATCCATAGTAACTGGATGATTTCTCACCCGCCAGAAGCCTAAGTATGTCAAGGAACTCTTCTCTGTGTTCCCGGATAGGCGGTCAAGCCACACCGGGATAAATTGCCAAATTAACCGAAGACATACTTTTGCAGATCTTCCTTGGAGGGGAACAATATTTCTTCATTAAAGAGGTTATACTCATATGAATCCTCCTTAACGTCATCATTAGCATCAATGAGGCAATACATATTACGCTGTTTATTTTCTCCCTTGATGAAGATTGTAATATCCTTAATCTTCCTTTCAACGGCTTTGCCATCAGAAATCATCCAGACCTTCTGGTTGATATCGAATTTTGGTGAAACAACTTGAATCATATTTTTTGACTTTTATTTAGTGATTAATTATCCAAACTTGTATCTCAGGTAATCATCCTCACTGGAGAATCCGGCATCAACTGTCTGCCATTCATTTTCTCCTTCATCCATAAGATGTTTCTCTGCATCTTGTTTTTCCTGCATCAGGAAAGCAATAAAATCCTCTTTGGAGTCATCCGTATTGAAGTATTCCTGCATTTCCTTTTCTGTCATATTTTCCGCCATTTCTATGTCGGATGTAATGCTAATAATCTCATTTTCATAGTATCTTTCCCTTGCGTTCATATTTGATTAGTGATATTTTTTATTTATATTTGTTTGTTGATTGATTGATGATGCAAATATAATCCATTTTTGGATTAAAAGAAAAGAAATGACTTATTTTGTTATCCAATTATGGATAATTTAACATTTAACTAAGTAAACTATGATTGGTCGAATAAAAGAATTGATAGCCCATACTGGATTATCTGACAGAGCATTTGCTATAAAATGTGGATTAAGACAAAACACTTTTAGCAGACAATTAAATGGACAGAATGAAGTAAGCATACAAACAATATTAGGTATTCTTTTAACTTATGCTGATGTTTCCGCCGAATGGCTGATGCGAGGCAAAGGAGAAATGCTACTGACATCTGAACAGCCAACTGACAAAGAAAGCGACAGAATGGGCAAGCTCATCGACACCATCACATTCCAGCAGGACACAATCAAGAATTTGCAGGCAAGAATAAAAGAACTTGAAGCAGAACTTATTATTAACAAACAAAAAATAGGATAATTATGGGATTTATTATTTGGTTATGCCTATCATTTTTGGTAGGAATCATTGGTAAAAATAGAAATTGTGGTTTTTGGGGAGCTTTCATTTTATCAGTCATTCTGAGTCCATTAATTGGATTAGTTATTACGTTGCTCTTTAATAAAAAGAAAACGCAAACAGAACTTTTGAATGAAGCAAACATACTACTAAACTCAGGTGCGATAACATCGCTTGAACACGCTAAAATGGTTGAGGATATTATGACTAATGGGAAACTTGACAAAATCAGTAAATATAGAAACAAGAATCCATTACAAAGCTAAGAACAAAAAACTTAATCTATAATAACATGAAATACATATATTGTTTAATTGCTATGATTCCCTTAATTGCTGTTTCAGATAATTTCTGTTTCTTAAACATGTAAAATATATTGTGATATGACAAGACTTCTAAGGAATAAACCAACAGAAGATAAAAGGGAGTATCCCAACTTTATTACATCAGAAGAACGTGACAAGGTTATTGATGCACTCCTAAAGGGTACCGTCAACAGCGAAAGCGTAATTTTAGAATATGAAGATATTCCGGATCTCAAAATCAGTCCTCACCAATTCAGAACTGTTATTCAAGGACTGAAAGATGGTGGATATATAAAGGGGAATGGATATTCACATGAATATTTTCCTCAAGACAAACTTCATAAACTAAGAGAAAGAGGTGGCTTTCATGGAGAACTTATCCAGTTTCAATCGCAGTTGGAGCAATTATACCTGAGCCTGAAAGATGACGACAGAAACAATATGGATAAGTTCTTCAAATCCATAAACACCAAATTGGAAACAGTAACCAAGACACACGAAGTTTTCGAGCTATTCAAAAAGGCCGCGGCAGTCTTCATTGGAGACTAATTCAAGCAAGGATATAGCCTGTGTAAGCTTTGAGGCAACAAGCAGTTCATATGCTCTGGTATCATGAAATGCTTCAACTCCGGGAACATTGTCAAAATGAACACGACCTTTTATAATATCCATAGCAACCAGTTCCAACTGGCCTATTAAAGATTCTATAGTACTGTCAAATCCACGGCGCACTATCTCCTGAACTTTCTTTTCCATAATTAATTATGATTGATTTTTACAAACATAGTAAATTTAAAATTACCATAAAAGGAAATGAAAAATACTGATACTTCATAATATAATGTCATTCCAGTTTTATTCCAGTCTGGGTAAAACATACAATCACAACATACTAATTATCAGCGAGTATGACAACATTTGAAACAATATGTCTAGTTTAGTTTTTGTGTTGTGATACTCCTGCTGAAAGTGTTCATCAGGAGTA